>Ga0207706_10000007_pt1 | contig 211081 bp, 193 predicted proteins | sample KBSC53metaG_FD_184318 | JGI IMG/M metagenome (GOLD analysis project Ga0207706, IMG submission 184318) | Corn rhizosphere microbial communities from Kellogg Biological Station, Michigan, USA - KBS C5-3 metaG (SPAdes) (version 2) | ecosystem: Host-associated > Plants > Roots > Rhizosphere >...
AATGCGGATCACATGTTGTTCACCTGCATCTATCAGTTGCTGAACCTCGTGCAAAGGCATAGATAATGAATTGCGCAAAGTATCCCGGTAAGCATGGCCATATTGAAAGTTTGGGATCTCGCGGCGGTTGCGCTCCAGTTCTTCAGGCGTGTCAAAAGCATAGTAAGCATGACCTTGTCCAACCAAACGCTCAGCATATTCGCGATAAATGGATTTGCGTTCGCTTTGGCGGTATGGTGCGTAATGTCCACCCACAACCGGGCTTTCGTCAGGGGTCAATCCGCACCAGTTAAGACATTCCAGTATATATTCCTCTGCGCCATTTACATAACGGCTCTGATCGGTGTCCTCGATACGAAGCACAAAATCTCCCTTATGTTGTTTGGCAAAAAGATAGTTGAACAATACGGTGCGTACGCCGCCCAGGTGAAGTCCACCGGTAGGGCTTGGGGCAAATCTTACTCTTACTTTTTTATCTGACATTGTGGGGCAAAGATAGATGTTTTAGTTTTAGTCGGGAAGTTGGAAAGTCCGCATAAGTCCGAAAGATTGATTATTGTTATTTTACGTCCGGATAACTCTTATTCTTTCTTACTTCCGGACTTATGCCTACTTTCAGACTTCTCAATTAATTATGTAATTTGGGCATGATTTCCGCGTTCCGTATTCAGTCGATCTTACCGACTTTCGGTCTTCCGGACTTTCCGACTAAAAAAATGAACCCATACCAACAGAGAAAACGCTGGAAATATTCATTGCTTGCATTTGCGGTGGTCATAGCCAGCGGATCCTTGTTCTATACTGGTTACCTGGTAAAAAGTATCAAACGTTCTGAACGCACCCGTGCCGAAATATGGGCCTTAAGCATCAAACAAATCACCGCTGCCGATGACAACGACTTCCTGGAGTATGTATCTACTGTCCGAGATAGCTTGACTGTGCCCGCTATCATAGTAGATGACCAGGGAGATTTTATTACTACGCGCGGACTTGACACCACCAAAACTTATATCAAGATACCAGAGGGGCCGCATCAAACCGGCAAAAAGCCCAGGGTGTATGATCCGGAATACTTTAAAGCCGAACTGGCCCAGATGAAAAAGCAGCACGAACCAATCAGACTCAAGGTGTTCGGCGCCAACTGGTTTGTTTATTATCACGACTCGTTTGTGCTGACGCAATTGAAAGTTTTCCCATACATACAGCTTTCAGTTATTGCCATATTCCTATTGGTAGCTTATACGGCTTTTAACACTTCCAGAAAATCAGAGCAAAACCAGGTTTGGGTCGGCCTCGCAAAGGAAACGGCCCACCAATTGGGTACGCCTATCTCATCCCTGATGGCCTGGGTTGAATTGATGAAAGAGAAATTCAATGCTGAAGATGATCCGCTTATCGCCGAAATGGAAAACGATATCAAACGACTGGAAATAGTGGCCGACAGGTTTTCAAAGATAGGCTCTGTACCGGTGCTTGAAGAGTTGTCCGTGTATGATGTGATCAAAGATTTCATGGACTATTTTAAAATCCGCGTAAGTAATAAAATACATTTTGACATAAATGGCAACCCTTATCTGCGGGCAGGATTGAACATCCCGCTATTTGACTGGGTACTGGAAAATCTGCTGAAAAACGCCGTAAATGCCATCGAAAGCACCGGCAACATTAAGGTAGAAATATCAGGCAGCAAAACCAAAAAACAAGTTTATATTGATATTTCAGATACCGGAAAAGGAATCCCACGTTCTAAATTCGATACTGTTTTTCAACCCGGATATACTACACGCAAAAGGGGATGGGGGCTCGGCCTTTCGTTGACCAGGCGTATTGTTGAGAATTACCACAACGGACAAATATTTGTAAAAGACTCTGAAGTTGGTAAAGGCACCACCTTCCGTATTGTATTAAAAAGCTTAACTCATGATACACAGACCGCAGCCTAGTGAATACCCTGCATTTGCGCAAGCATACGTTAGTTCAGTACCCGACGAAAATGTTTTAGAATTACTCGAGAGCAACAAACAAGTGACCTACGACCTGTTCCGCAATCTGAGCGAAGAACAAGCCATGCATGCTTACGCCGAAGGTAAGTGGACACTTAAACAAGTATTGGGCCATATGATAGATACAGAACGCACCTTTGCCTATCGTGCGCTTTGTTTTTCCCGGAACAACGTCGAGCTACCCGGCTTTGACCAGGACATTTATGTGAATAATGCCGATTTTAATAGCCGCAGTATTCAAAGTCTTGCTGACGAGTATAAGGCAACCCGCGAGTCGAATATGTTCCTTTTCCACTCGCTTAGCGAAGAGCAATTGTCACGCGGCGGCAAAGCAAGCGGCAATCCCGTAACAGTAAGAGGATTAGTCTATATGACCGCTGGTCATGAGCAATACCATTTGAACCTGATCAATGAGAGGTACCTTTGATTTAGGTGAAAGGAGGAAGGGCTAAAGGGGAAGGTTGCAAAAAAATAAAGGTGAAAGATACCAGGGAGCACCCTTAACCCTTCACCTAAAAAGAACTATTCCTGTCCTATACTATTCGGCATTTCCTTCTTCTCCATACGGTAAGAAAGAAATAACCCTAGTCCGCCAAATATCGCGATAAGGGCAAAATATATTGCTACATTATCATCTTCCATACTTTTGAAAATAGTGCGGTCCATTAAATACGCCAGGAACAATCCTGTACCGGCGCCGATTAGTAATAGTCCCCACTTCAATGTTTGATAAGGTGCAGATTGAGGTTTATATCTACGCGGGTCCATTCCCCTTTCTATCATTGCCATCCTTTCTCTTTTATAGAGGTAAATAATGCCGAAGACCATAGCAAAGAAACCTAAGGAAATAATTATTCCCGTCATCATACCAAACTCAGGTGTATCTAAATTATTCATGGTGTTTATTTTTTTAAGTTAATAATTTTCGCTTTTCAAACCACCCTAATGGCGTATTTGTAGGTTATGACGACATGCTTTTAGAGCAGGTTACAGTGTTTCCGAAAAAAATTTGCGATTTCTTTTTGAGTAACGGTGGCAGTTGCGGTAAGAATTATTCTATACATTATTAAATACTGCCATTTGCCACCGCTACTGCCACTTTACTACTTCCCAATATTTCTAATTATATTTACGCAAGGCTGTAACCTAAACGCCAACGAGGTAGTCAGAGAGGGTGTATACAATGCAAAGCAAGCTTTCGGATATAGAACTGATAGAGCAGACACTGGCAGGCAACCAGGCGGCATATGCCGATCTGGTAAAACGGCACCAGCGTTTCGGCTTTACACTCGCGATGCGTTTTGCAAAAAACCGCGAAGATGCCGAGGAGATTGCCCAGGATTCTTTTATTAAAGCTTACCGCTCGTTAGCAACATTTCAGCGGCAGTCAAAATTCACGACCTGGTTATATAGTATTGTTTACACCACGGCGATGACCTTTTTACGGAAGAAAAGGGTGGACACCGATTCTATTGACGATGAAAATATTTATATTCAGTTAGAGAATAGTTCTTCGTCACATGACATTAATTCGGCCGAGAACAAGTCGAGGTCGTACTACCTGAACCAGGCTATAACCCAGCTGATGCCTGATGATGCCGCAATCATTACTTTATTTTATATGGGTGAACAATCGCTTGACGAGATAAGCAAAACATTGGGCATTGAAGCCAGTACCGTTAAAGTTAAACTGTTCAGGGCACGACAGCGTTTGAAGGAGAAGCTGGAGCATAATTTAAAGCACGAGGTGAAAGAATTGATATGAATACGATTGAGGAAAGACTTTGGAACTATATTGACGGCACCTGTTCTGAAGTAGATAGGAAAGCTGTCGATATATTGATTGCGCAGGACGAAGTTTACAGGCGCAAATACCAGGAGCTATTGGCTCTGAACCAGGCGTTTTCAAAAATGGAATTGGATGAACCGTCGATGGCCTTCACTTATAATGTGATGGAAGCCATCCGCGCCGAACATGCGCAGCAGCCACTGAAAGCAGGCATCAATAAGCGTATCATAAAAAGCATTTCAGGATTCTTTATTGTCAGCATTGCGCTATTGCTGATTATGGCAATATCGAGTGTGCATACGGGAGGGGCTGCCAATATTTCAGTACATCTGCCTGACAATCTGCGCCTTCCTGACATAAAAAATTATTTAAACAAGCCGGTCCTTGAAGGTTTCCTGTTTTTTGACATTGTACTGGGACTATTTCTTTTTGACGCTTGGCTGCGTAGAAAAAATGTATCAAAACAAGTATAAAGGGGGTCAAAAGTGTACTGCAAAGAAAACACCTATGTAATAAAAATTAAACAGTATGTTTACGCAAACACACATCAAAAAGTCAATTTAGATGTATAGAATAAAAATGATATTAACAATCCGTTTATTGGTATAGTAATTGCAATACTTACTGTGAACTGGCATTCTTGCCGGTTTAATTGTGATAAGGTTTAGGTTGAAAGCCCCCAAACTGCAAGAGTGAGGGGGCTTTTATTTTGCCTAAAAAATTCTAATATTTTGAAAATTGAATGATTAAGTAATATTTCGTTATTCAATATTCAGTGTTCGACATTAATCGGGTGCTATTTCCGTTCCGACTCTGCCTGCTTTTTCATTTTATTGTTGGCCACAATCACAATCTCGACCCGACGGTTTAGTGCACGGCCTGCAGCAGTGTGATTATCAGCAATCGGTTCGGTTGAACCCTTGCCGTCAATTTTCAGTCGCGAGGCTTTTACCTCATTTGATACCAGATAATTTTTGACAGCGGCAGCACGCTGTACGGATAAATCGATGTTATTATCTCCGTCACCAGAATTGTCGGTATGCCCTATGATCAGGATATCGGTTTCGGGGTTTTTACCCAGTGAAGTTGCAAGGTTTTGAAGATTGGTTTGGGCATCTGCTTTTATATCTGTTTTACCCACGTCAAACAAAATCCCCGAATCAAAATTAACAATAATGCCCTCGCCCTGGCGGATTACCGTAGCGCCGGGTATGGAGCTTTTAAGTTCACTGGCTTGCTTGTCCATATTATGGCCTATGAAAGCGCCTGCTGTTCCGCCAACTGCCCCCCCTATAATGGTACCCAAGGCAGTATTACCTGCCGATTTACCAATAAAGCCACCTACTATTCCGCCGGTACCCGCACCAATTGCTGCACCCTTTTGCGTTTTGTTGCGGGTGTGGCAGGCAAAGCTTAAAATAAGTACACCGATTGTGGCAATCACAGATATGCGATTGAGGCGTTTCATTTTTTTGGAGATATATCCATATCAAAGCTTCAAAGCCAATGCCAACGGCATAAACAGCATAGGATGAATACCGTTCAATCATCAAAACCCGTTAAAAACCACGAAATTGACCTTTTTTAAGGACGCGAAAAGGCACAAAAAAACCCCGATAACCGGGGTTTCTTCATTTAGACATGTTTGACAATCACTCATTCATTCGCTCCTGGTACGCTTGCAACACGATATCCCGTACCATCAGCATCTTTAAATTCTTCGTAAAAAATATTATCAGGAGAAACGTAGAATTTCTTGTTATTTAGGGTCACCTTACGGCAATCCTCGGGTAACTGATCTACTACGTCACCTACTTTAACATTAGGTGCATATGTAGCATTGTCATTCTGATTGTCTGCGCCACTATTATCCATAATAGGGTCATCATTGTATGACATTGGCTGGTCGTCAATCGATGCATCAGTATTTCCGGTATTCAACACACCATCTTTACCGGCAACAATATATATGGTACGGCCGTTCTCGTCCTGACTTTGCTCATAGTATACGCCATTATATTCATAATAAAGGATCCCATCAATAGTGATTGGCTCAGCACCAGAAGGCAGGGAAGGAACTGCAGCACCAACAGGCGGTACTACCACTTCATATCCATCATTGTATGGTCTGTAAAACGTCCCTCCGTAATAATAATATGGGTATGAATCCCAATAAAAGGAATAACAGCCAAATGGTAATGTCCCAAAGTATAAACCGATGTGTGGATATCCCCAACCAAAGCCAAAACGGAATCCGGGACCATAGTAACCATGATAACCATAATAATGACCACGGTAGAACCCTCCACGATAAGCTCCGTAATATCTGCCGCCATGATAATAAGATCCACGGTACCCGTAACCGCCCCGATAGCCACCGCTACGATAAGCATTTATGCCACCACGGTAAGCATTCACACCAACGCTTCCACGATAAGCCATATTAGGCCGTGCAAACGAGCCACGATAAGCGCCGCTACCGCCGCCATTCCCGCGAAATCCACCGCCGCTGCGTAAGGCGTTACCACCACGAAATCCTCCACCACTGTGGAAACCGCTTCCACCACGGAATCTGCTGCTGCTATGGAAGCTGCCACCGCCACGGAAACCACCACCGCTAAATCCTCCGCTATGAAAACTGCCGCCGCCGTGAAAGCCGCCGCTACCGCCGTGAAAGCCGCCACCACCACCGCCGTGAAATCCACCCCCTCCGTGGCCACCACCACCACGATGTTGAGCACCCGCTGTGGCGATCAGGCCAATCGTAAGCAATCCTGTGAACGCAAGCGCCGACACATATTTAAACCATCTTTTCATAATCTCTTTTTCCTGAGTATAATACCTTATTGACTATAAACGACAAGAAAGGTTTATTTGTGCGTTGTTGAAATTATTTGCTCCAGGTCAAAAAACAAAAAAAGCCCGGGCGAACCGAGCTCAATTTTATATAGGTAGATGAAGTTAATTTTGCTTCTCGTCGTCCATTGGCAGGCTGGCAATCCGGTATGCTCGCATATTATTGGCGTCCGTAAACTCCTCGTAGTAGATGCCATCAGGTGATACAAAATATTTTTTGCCATTTAATTTTACTTTGCGGCAATTATCTGGCAATTGGTTTATCACGTCCCCAACCTGGGGAGCAGCAGGAGGGTTGTCAACATTACCATCACTACCGTCGGTATTTAATACCCCATCTTTGCCTGCAATTACATAAACCGTTTTGCCTTTATCATTTACAACCGCCTGGTAGTAAACACCATTAAACTCATAAAATTGCTGGCCATTGATCATAATTGAACTTGCACCTCTTGGCAAGGCCGGTACTTCGGCGCCAACCGGTGGAACGGTAACCTCGTATCCGCCACCGTCATACGGCCGGTAAAATACGCCGCCGTAGTAGTAATACAAATCAGAACCCCAATAGAAAGGATAATAACCATAAGGTAAATAGCCTATGCGGAAACCCAATCCGGGATATCCATAATACCCGCCATTATACACACCAGTGCGGAAACCTAAACCAATCCCGCTACGAAAACCGATACCACCGCCAAAACCTACACCTACCCGAACACCACTACCACCGTGGAACCCTCGCTGCGCGTTAGCCGTAGAAACTAATGCCAGGGAAAATAAACCTGTCAACACAAAAGCAGAAGCGTATTTAAATAATCTTTTCATGATTGATTAGAAACAGTATTTGTGATTTTTAATAACTTTTATTTTAATATTAGACTCAAAAGTAAGCTCGCGGTTTAATCGGCAAAGCATTCTAATGTAATTTTAATCTTCCTCAAAAATAGCCTCAGACTGGCTATACGGATATTAACCTTAACCATATACAGACATTGAACGTCCGTGAACTTGTATCCATTTTATTACAATTTCAGTCCTTGCAACCATTTCGTTTTTTTCCCCGTACTTAATAAAACAATTACGATTTATTTACATTAAAATAATATTGTGTTAATGTTTTAGCAAGGTGAGGTTGGTTATAAATAAGTTCTTTTCACGGGAAAACACGTCGTCTATTATCCCGTTTTTATTAATTATTTCAGTAATTCCGTTTTCCGAATTGCTATATAATTTTCTGCGCCTCCAGTTTGTGAAAGGGATATTTACATTCGCATTTGGTTTAATGGTGTTTCTTATACCCCTTTTTCTATTCAGGAAACATCTTAGACTTTATTTACTATTGCTAATACCTATCCTGCTGATAGTTCCATTCAACCTGGGTTATATTCTATATTTTCATTCGGAGATGTCAGAAGCTACAATTCTGATGATTATGAACACTAACCATAATGAAGCACTTGAATTGTTACGGAATTATTCAGCAGTACTAACCATATTTATACTGATATATTTTTTAACTCTTTATTTATTATATCGTAGGGTTCCAAAAACAATTAATACCAGAAAAACGGTATATGTTTCTTTTATCTCTGTAATGGCGTTGGCTATTTCGCCATTTCCCATTTATGTACACGGCGTCAGTTATTCAGAAAATATAAAAAATGCGCTATATGATATATTTCCCGGAAATGTTGTAAATGGAATTAGCCATGTTTTAGATCAGAACAAATTCGCGAAGGGAAACGCAAACGAACGCAAAAACTTTCGCTATCATAGCTGGCAGGATACTTCAATTAAGGACAAACAGGTTCATGTGTTAATTATTGGCGAGAGCAGCCGCTATGACCATTGGGGAATTAATGGCTATTCAAGAAATACTTCCCCAAACTTATCAAAGAGGAAAAACCTCATATCCTATAGCGATGTAGCTGCCGGCGGGTTTATGACGGAGTGGGCTGTTCCCTTGCTGCTAACCGGAGTAGGAGCTGACCGTTATGAATCGAATTTTCACCGCAAGGGTGTTACCGCAGCATTTGATGAGGCTGGATTTGACTCCTATTGGATCACCAACCAGACAGACTTTTTAGGTTTTATCCAAATACACTCTTTCGAAGCAAAAAAAGGATATCATTTGCTGACCGACTTTCGGTCAACAAAAAATATCGTCATGGATATGCAGTTAGTTGATACGTTGAAAAAAATTTTGGGCCAGCCAGGCGATAAGAAATTTATAATTATCCATGGTTTAGGCAGTCATTATAGCTACAGCGCAAGATATCCTATTCAGTTTGATGTGTTTAAGCCAAGTAATAAATCGATTACTACCAAATTGACCGACCGGAAGCGTAAGAATGTATTGATTAACAGCTATGACAATAGTATTTGTTATACCGATGCAGTAATTGACAGTGTAATCAGCCTGGTAGATAAACAAAATGCATTTTCCTCGGTCACTTATATTTCCGATCATGGTGAGGATTTAATGGATGACAGCAGGGGCTTGACATCTCATCATATGGGAACACCGCCAACTAAGTATATAGCGCATATACCATTTTTTGTATGGTATTCACCAAAATTGGCAGCTATGTATCCTGATAAAATATCAAATTTATTACACCATAAGGATGCAAAAATTTCTTCGCAGAACCTTATTTATTCGCTCACCAGCATGGTTGGCATTCATTATCCAACCCAGGATTCACTTAAAGACCTTACCAGCGCATCTTATAAAAATAACCAACAATTAATAATGGGAGACAGCTGGAAAGTTTATCCTTGTCCGGCTTTTAAATAGGTCGCAAACTTCGTGGCAATCATCTTAATTATTTCTTCAATCTATCAAACAATTACAATTTGTTTATATTTTAATAATATCATGTTAATGTTTTCGTAACATGAAATTAGCATTAAACCGGCCATTTCCGCGGGGAAATGCGTCGTCTATTATTCCGTTTTTATTAATTATATCCGTAATTCCTCTTTCTGAATTACTGTATAACTTTCTGCGCTACCAGTTTGTAAAAGGGATATTGACATTCACTTTTGGGATGCTGGTCTTTCTTATGCCGCTTTTTCTCTTCAGGAAGCATTTAAGGCTCTATTTGATATTTCTGGTGCCTATTTTGCTGATCGTCCCAATCAACCTGGCCTATATTTTATACTTTCATTCAGAGATGTCGGAAGCAACCATTCTGATGATTACCAACACTAATTATAACGAGGCATCTGAATTATTAAAAAATTATTTAACAGTGTTGATTGCCTTTATAACTGTGTATCTATTTGTTCTTTATTTACTGTACCGCAGGGTTCCGAATATTATTAAAACCAGGAAGACGGTTTACGTTTCTTTAGTCTCATTAATTGCTTTGGCCATATCTCCATTACCCATTTATAACCACAATATCAGTTATTCCGAAAATATAATATACGCGTTATATGACATATTCCCGGGCAACGTGGTAAAGGGTATAGCCGATGTTTTATACCAGGATAAATTCATCAGGCAAGGCAAGATCATGCGGAAAAACTTTTACTATCATAGCCGGCAGGATACTTCCATCAAGGGTAAGCAGGTCCATGTATTGATTATTGGCGAGAGCAGCCGCTATGATCATTGGGGAATTAACGGCTATTCAAGAAACACTTCGCCCAATTTATCAAAGAGAAAAAATCTTGTGTCTTATAGCAATGCTGCCACGGGTGGATTTATGACCAAGTTGGCCGTTCCCTTGCTTCTAACCGGGGTAGGAGCTGATCATTATGAATCAAATTTCCATCGCAAAGGAATTGTCGACGCATTTAATGAGGCTGGATTTCAATCTTATTGGATTACTAACCAGGTAGACTATTGGGCATATGTCAAAGTGCACTCGTTAGAAGCGCAAAAAGGATATTATTTGGTGACTGATTTTAGATCTACTAAAAATGTGGTAATGGATATGCAGCTGGTCGACACACTGAAAAAAATATTAAGCCAGCCAGGAGATAAAAAATTCATGGTTATACATAGTTTAGGCAGTCATTACAGTTACAGTGCAAGGTATCCTGACCAGTTTGACAGGTTTAAACCGAGCAACAAGACCATTACCACGAAAATAACAGATAAGAAATTTAAAAATGTATTGATAAACAGTTATGACAACAGCATATATTATACCGATGCGGTGATTGACAGGGTATTAAGCCTGGTGGATAAACAAAATGCTTTTTCGTCCGTCACTTATATCTCTGACCATGGTGAAGATCTGATGGACGACATTAGAAGCTTAACCGCACACTACCAGGGGTCACCACCCACCAGATACGTGGCGCACGTACCCTTTTTTATATGGTATTCATCAAAACTGCAAGCTAAGTATCCTCAAAAAATATCAAACTTATTGCAACATAAGGATGCTAAAGTTTCGTCGCAAGATCTTATTTATTCGCTTACCAGCATGGTTGGCATTCATTATCCAACCCAGGATTCACTTAAAGATCTTACAACCGCATCTTATAAAGACGACCAACAATTAATATTGGGCGACAACTGGAAAGTTTATCCTTGTCCGGCTTTTAAATAAATCGATAAATCTCCGGACTGCCTCCGGGTCATTTCTTTACATCAAAAGTAAATGTTTGGCTACCCGATTCACCGTCTGCTGTAATCCCTTGTATTACACCAATGTACTTTCCCTCCTCATCAGAGGTGTAGAATGATACCTGATTTTTACCTGTAGTATTTGTTTTTACTGTCGGTGCCCAGTATAACAGGCTTCTGAAGTCAGGTGTATGGCTTGATATCTGTGCATCTGTATCGTAAACAGGGGAGTAAAATACGCGTTGCAATTGCATACCCTCATAATCCATTACTACGGCATGAGGGTCAACCTCAACACCAGCTAAGTCTGCTTTGTAGCTGGCATAGCTTAATATCCCTTCGGCATCGGCGGGCCCCCAGAAATAACGGTCTTTGATCACATCAAGCCTTTTAATTTTCAGGGGATCAATCGCCATAACTTTGTTCATATCAAAAATAGGTATACCATCAAGCAACACCAGAGGGTCGCCTTCTAAAAAGCCTTTATCGCTTATAACTCTTATCTGGAACCTATTACGCGGATGGAATACGTTTACCTCCCTGATGTACTCGCGCAAAACTTCCTCCATGGTGGTAAAACGAGTATAATCATCGAGCCGGTAAACGTGGTTAGGTTTACCATAAAAGCCAGTACTATCTATATATGGTTCATAAAATTGCCTGGTTTTGCCGCCTGCATAAATATTCTGAACCTGCATGGCCACGTTTTGCTGCTCCAACGGTTTTTGCATATCTGGCGTAAGCTCAAACGGGGGCAGAGACAATTTGGAGAACTGTTCTGAAAAAGGGTTTTGAATATCGATATGATAGGTGGTATCCCGATGCGAATCAGTTTGAACCACAATCTCACCCGGGCCATACAGGTTGTTGGTATTAAATAGAATATGCCCGACACTATCACTTTTTGAGGTAAATAGTTGCACGCGCTTTCCCGGTACGGCAAAATAAGCGATTACGTCAAATGCTGGTGTATTAGTGGTTGTGTTGATGACTTTCCCGGTCACGATATGTCCATTGTACTCGGGCAAAAAGCTAAAAGAGGCAGGGTCGTTCCGCAGTACATCGCTCCATTGAAAACGACGCCATCCCTGGGTAAGCATCAGATTATCTGCTGCTTCATTAGCCTCGGCGGTGTTATTCTTGATATAATATTCGGGCGATTCTATATTACCGCGCAAGTCTGAGCTTAACCAGAAATAACTCGTTATATCACCAGGCTCAAATGTTTGATATGCATCCAGGCGATAAACTGACATCGATAAATTAGCCTCTAAAAGTTTACCTGACTGAGCTTTAGCATCCAATGAGATGTTTACTTTTTTACGGTTACCATAATTTTGCTGATCAGAAGCCGCGTCAATCACCAGATTTTTGGTTGGTCGTTTAAAAAATAAACGTTCGCATATGGCATGCCTGTCGCCATCAAAAACTGTTAAGTGCGATATACCCTCATCCAGAGCCGATTTATCAATTGCAAACGTTGCTGTACCGTTAATCTGCGGCGCTCTTTGCGCCATCTTCACTATCTGCCTTGTATGTGCAAACAGGTATACTGAACCGTCGGAGCTGGCAACATTACTGTTAACTATCACCTGCAGTTTATTTGAGCCGGCGTCAGTCACGGTCATCACGTATCCCTTTTCTTTAGCTGCCGGCAAGTCTCTTATAACAGGTACACCACCGGCCCTAATCACTGCTTTATAGGTATTACCCGGAACCGGGATAAATGAAAAATGGCCCATGCCGAATTTTAACGGCCGAAATCTTACTATAGTATCATTTTTCTGATCGATAATGGCACCGGTAAATTCAATTCCCTTGCCGCTTTTACTAACTGCTTTAAAACCCACTTTACCTGCTATACCATTTACCAGATCGCCGCCTTCGGGAAAAAACTGGATATCGAAAGCGGTTGAATTAAGTTTAGCCTCCACAGGTACCCTCTGCGGGTTTACAATCGTGATTTTTTTGTCAAAATAAAAATCAGGGCTGAAGTTTTTCATCCAATTAGTATAGGCCCTTAGGTGATAGTTACCATTATTCAAGGTTACTGGCACATATAGTGATCCGCTTCCTGTGCCGTTTTTAAGCTCTACTTTGGCCTGCATGACCGGGTTCAGGGCATCATCCAGGACCTCAACATAAGCAACCTTGCTCAGGTTAAACGGCCTGTGAAAACTACCATTCACTACATACACTTTAAACCAAAGTATCTCGCCGGTGAGATATGCCCCTTTGTCCGAATGAACAAATACCTTTTCCTGCAGTGCATTCTGACTGTATCGTTTAAAACTGCTCTGTATATCATTTAATGTTTGAGCCTGACAGTTAAACGACAGTAATATTGTCAATACAATACCACCGGCTACATTCCAAAATATATTTACCATTAGCTTCATTCTTTTTATTTCTATGTAAAAAATGCCGATCTAATGGCATCTTAAATACTTATATCATTCATTTCCAAAAAACTGGTTGTTTTGTAGTCCCCCGGATGGTACAATCAGCGCACTCAAAGCTTGTTGAAAAAAATCCAGCTGGATTTGGCGAGCTATTAAAAAAAAATGGATTTGTTATTATGACAGCGCTGGGCAGGGGTATTAAATCCGCTACATCATTATGACCGGTTATAGGGTGCACATAATAATTTGAATCCTGATCACAGGCATAAGGGTATACCGGAGCCCATGTTGTAGGTAACTGCCTGTTTGAAATAAATATTCGCTTCGTCCTGACCAGGCATGCGCTTACATAACCTATAACAGGTTCTGACGCATTGGACAAACAGTGTATATTACCCGAGATTTCTGATGGCTGGGCATCAAAAATACTTCCCAGTTGTTCAGTATTTTTTTTTAAATTCTGCCAAAATGCAAACGCGTCTTTGGTTAAAGCATACTGCCGAACCAATATGCTGTATTTCGATTCGATTTTCTCTGAAGTTGACGGAATGAACGTTATCGGACTTTGATAAATATTGTCTTCTATAAGCTTGGCAGACGACCCGAGATTTATATCGCTTGAAATGTTGTTCGCAAAACAATAATATATGTTTTGAGCGGGAGTTCTGGGCACCACGGCGGTGCCATTGGAAATATAAGTCGACACATATTTGGCATGAAATTGCCAGGTTTCTTCATAATCCCATCGATAATATTTTGTATTGTTATTAGCATCATGGGTATTAACATAGATTTGCAGGCCGTCATTTTTGATATTAAAACCTACGCTGTCAATGATTGGTGTAAATTGAGGCGTAACGAAATCCGAAATGTATTCTCTGCCATCATTTGTCTTGATCCTGATCCGGTATTTACGTGAATTATCAAGGTTTAGTCCGGCAAACGCATATTTCCCATTACCTATTTCGTTTAAATAATAAACCGGCCCTGTACTCTGGTCATTTTCGACGGCTACGCTTGCATTTAATTCAGGAGTGCCCTTATTGCCTGACAGATCAACCGTGCGGCTCAATTTAAATATAGTAGAGTCTGAACCGGCATTAATAATTCCCTCAACCACAAGATGGTTTGGCCCAGAAGTAATAGCTGGCGGAGCGTAAGGTTTTTTGCAACTGTCAAATAACAGCAGTGCTTGAATAATTAACGCGTATTTATATATTTTTTTAATCATTTTTTTTATTTCCAATTGGTGGGTTGATTTTTACCGATTCATAATCTGATAGATATTCCTGGCCGGCTGCTGTTATTACATGCAAATGGTATTTGCGGGAATTATCCAGGTTATGGTCCGCAGATGCATAAGCGCCGGACGAAACTGCGGGTGGTGCATAAGGCTTCTTACACCTGGCTATTAAAAAGGCAGAAACAAGCAATAAATATATATAGCCCCTGTATTTCATTTAAAACCTGATGTTATAGTTAATAAACGGAATTGGTTTAGCGAATATTGAAAGTTTATAGCCATTGATTACACCTCCCTGCTCGGCAAAGAAGGTTGAATAAGCATTGGCACGTCCTGTCAGGTTATATACACCAATGGTCCATGAATTGTGCGTTAATTGATGCACTTTATGATTACCCTCAATATTCATTGAAAAATCTGTCCTGAAATAGTCCGGGATACGATAAGCATTTCTATCGGAGTAGAATACCCTTTCTGATCCGGCATATTCATATTTGGCTATTGGCAGCGTAATTGGTCGGCCAGTGCTATAAGTTACATCAAGTGAAATGCTGAACCTGTGGCTGAACCTGTAATTCCCATTGAAGTTAACGGCATGCGGCTTGTCATAGTTGGCGGGATAATAAGCGCCTCCGTTGATCAGTTCACCTGCATTCGGGTCATCCTGTCTCAGGAAAGTGCGTGAATAGGTGTAGCTCAGCCAGCCATTCAGCTTTCCTGCGGTCTTTTTTACCAGAAATTCTATACCGTAAGCCTTGCCTTGTGTTTCCAGCACGTCTTGTTCTATATGGTGGTTCAGTATCAGTGTAGCCCCGCTCTTGTAATCGAGATAATCGCTGATCCATTTGTAGTATCCTTCTACTGACATCTCTATCGTGTTCGCGCCATTATTGTGATATAATCCCAGTGATGCTTGTCTGCCAAATTGGGGTTTGATATTTGGATCACTAAGCTTATAGGTATCTGTAGGCGAAACAGCTGTTGTGTTCGATAGCAGGTGGATATATTGTCTCAATGTATTGTATGATGCCTTTATCGAAGTATTGTCGCCTATCTGATATCTTGCCGATAATCGTATTTCAGGACCCTGATACGTATTGATGACTTTATTCTTCCCGTAGGCAGTACTGTCGGCAATGTTCACCGCTTCTTTGGGCAGGTTCGGTGCGTAGCGATCTACTGTTTGAGGGCCAAGGTAGGCATATAGTGAATATCTTATGCCTGCACTGATCGACAGTTGTGAGGTGATATCATATTTATCACCCAGGTATAATGCACTCTCCAGTGCCTGCTCCAGTGGCACTTGATCTGGTGCTAGCAGCGATTTGTCGCCGTTCGGTTCATTGTCGCCCGGGTTCAGTTTGTAGTAGATTGAGCTTAAGCCAAAATTCAGTGTGTTCTTTGGATTCAGGTAATAACTAAAGTCGGTCTTAAAATCGTACTGTCGTACAGAAAAATTCAGCTTATAGGCATTCACCGGATTGGCCGAGCTCGATACATTATACTGGTAATCATCTATCCCAGTCATAAATACATTGTACAATTTATTGTTATAACTGTGCTTCCATTTGATGTTGGCGTTCTTATTGCTGTAACTGTATGCCGTATCACTGTTCAACCTGAATTTATCCTGACTCAGATAGGTTGTCAGGTACAAGCTGTTTTTATCATTGATTTGGTGGGTAATGTCCAGGTTACCGTCATAGAAAGAGGCTGAGCTATGTTTGTAGGCCTCCGGCAGCAGGCTCAGCAGCCAGTCAGAATAAGTGGCCCTTGCCCCGAAAATAATCGAGGTCTTATCTTTGATCAGCGGGCCTTCCACGTTCAGTCTGCTGGTCAATAAGCCAATACCCGCTGTTCCAGCAAATTTTTTCTTGTTACCTTCTCTGTCGGTAACGTCCAGTACCGAGGACAGTCGGCCTCCGTATTTCTCCGGGATGGTGCTTTTATACAATTCTATGCTCTTCACGATATCCGGGTTAAAGGCTGAGAAGAAGCCAAAGAAGTGTGATGGGTTATAGATTGTTGCATCATTCAATAAGATCAGATTTTGGTCAGCTGAGCCGCCTCTTACGTTAAAGCCTGTGGTGGCTTCGCCCACCGATTGTACGCCCGGCAGCGACAGCACCACCCTCAATACATCGGCTTCGCCAAAGGCCGTCGGGATCTGTTTGATACTTTTAATGTCCAGCTTGTTGACGCCCATCTCTACGCTCCTTACATTGGCTACTTTCTCTGCCGATATTTTCACTTCCTTGAGTGAGGTCACCTGTTCCTGCATCTCAATGTTCAGTTTACCATCTGAGTATAGTACGATCTTTCTACGGGTATCTTTCATACCCAGCCCTTTGATCACAAGCGTTTGCCGACCTTTTGGCAGCGTAAGCGAGTAATATCCGAACTGGTCCGTTGCTATGCCGATTTTTGTATCAGGATTATAAATGCTCGCACCAATGATCCCTTCGCCCGATTTCATGTTCCTCACATAGCCTGCCAAATTCGCTGTGCCTTTCAAATTACTCGTCCTTAAGCCGATCTCGTATAACTTGTTCTCAGTCGTCGCTTCTGCCACTTTTGTCGTCTTTTCTTCGGAATAGTCAATTATAGTTGTAGGTGCCTGAGCGGCAGTTGCCGGGGCGGGAGTAAAGAAACCGGCAGCAAGATTGGGCCTCATCTCACGTCCCCTAGTTAGAAACACATTTTGGCCTATAATGGCAAAATGATAATCGGTTTTGTCGAAAACGATAAATAAAATAGCAGAAAGCGTTCTGTCAGTTGCCTGAACTGTAACTTTCAAACTGTCAAATTGCGCTTGTTCATAATAAAATTGATAACCAGTTTTAGTCTGCAGATCGTCAACAAACTGTTGGATCTTTGCCGCGCGAAAGTCGACACTGATCAGTTTTTGCGTCTTGTCCTGCGCACTTGTCAGTTGAAAAAAAGTAAGGAGGCACAAACCCAAAAGGTAAATTTTCTTCATTAGATAATGATTCAATAGTGGCTTAATAACTTTTGAGCCTTTACAACTCATTATGTCTGTTATAATCGGTATCCCTGCACGATCAATGCAGCACAAACTTTTCAATTGGTTATTTGGTCATAATAGGACGCTATTTTGACCATCGCGAACTCGGGGTCGTCTCCGAACCTGATATTATTTTGTTTAATGTGCTTTTGAAGTTCGCCTTTCTTATCTTTCAGCAATTTCAAAATAGCGCCTTTACTGCCTATCTTGTAATACACATTCCCTTTCTTCAGGTAATAATCATTAGTTTCTGAAAAAAATGTTTCGGGTGCTGCAACAGCATTTGAAGAATTCTGCAATGTCTTTCTTCTCTTTGCGAGTATCTCTATCTTTCCGGCATAAAGCTGGTCATAAAAACCGGTCGTAAGCTCTGCTTTATTATCAGCGATCTGATCGGCTTCGATCCTTATAAAATGATGACCCGAAAAACTAAAATTTTGCACCCGCTCGCTTAACAGCGTAAACATTGAAAAACGATTGTATAACTGTACAACCACAGCATCCTTATAAACATCATACATCATGGGCACGCCGCGGTAGGTTATATTATCGTAGTCAACCTCTCCGATTGCCCAGGTTTTGGCATCATAAGGGAAAAAGGCATTATTTCTTATTTGGGGGTCATAAGGCTGATACTCGTGTCCATTGTACAATCTGGATTCCTGGCCAATGGCCTTATAAAAATTGGCCGATGCTATTTGTAGGCTGGCGCTATCTGGCAGGTTGGCTTGGGCAAAAGACCTGCCCATAAAAAAGGCGCTTGAAAAACATAGTAAACTTATTCGTAGGGTATGTTTTTTCATTAAAGTATAGGTTTATAGTCTTGATCAGGTAAAGTGGATGGAAATTACTAACTACTTAGTTATAAACCAAAATTTTAGTTGAAAATAATACGGGTTCGTATTTTTTGTGTCGCAATTATTCCTGCCTGGCCATAGCCTCGTAAAGCATTAGCTTGAAAAACATGTCCTATTTATGAAATCATGGAAATCTCTGCTTCGGAAAAAACCCTATAAAGGTTGCTCACAGGAAACTCAAATCACTCAAAATATCAAAAGAATAATTCGATTTGTTTGGCATTAAATATTAACCAAACCGTAATGCTTGTTTAACAGCCGTTTTTTTATCCTTGCGCAAAATTAAAGTTTGTTCAAACCTGACCAAAATAGTTGATCAGGTGAGCTGACTATTTGTAAAACACCAAATTAATTCCAATGAAACTAAAACGCGCCACATGTGTGAAATCACCTCACATCCCAATTTTATTCCTTCTCATTTCCTTGTTCTTTTTGCCGTTATGTTCCTTTGCACAGGGGAATGGCTCCAGTATCAGCGGCTTCGTTTATAGTGAAGACAAACAGCCATCTGAAAACGCCACCATTAATGCGACGAATACGACCAACGGGTTTACAGCTACCACAATTTCAGATAAAAAAGGATATTTCATTTTACGAGACCTGCCTGTGGGCTCATACACTATCCAGATAAGTGCGGTAAATGCGGCGACTCAGGTTTTGAAAGATAATGTGCTAAATTTTGGAGACCGTCTTGTGCTTCATCAAATAATATTGAGCAACAAGCAAATGGCGCTTTCTGAAGTAGTGATAAAATCAAACAGTTTCACTAATAGCGTTGATCGCCTGGGAACAGCGACCGCCATTAGCAGCCGTGCTTTGCAAAAAATTCCTATAGCAACCCGTAATTATACTGACCTTATATTTTTGTCTCCTTTGGCAAGCGGCTCTTCCCTGGCGGGCGCAAAAAATGGAGGTACGGGTTATATGCTTGACGGTGTCAGTAACAGGCGTGCGACATTTGGCGGTGTTTCTGATGCCGCATTTTCTATTTCTTCAGAAACCATCCGGGAATTTGAAATCGCAACAAATGCCTATGATGTAACAAGCGGTCGTGGTTCGGGTGGATTGGTAAGAGCAATTACCAAATCGGGAACCAATACGCTATCTGGTTCCGTTTGGGCCTATTATGGCGGTGATGCACTTGCCGCCAAAAAAGATGTGTATGGCAATAAATTAACTACAAAATACAAAGTAGGTCAGTATGGAGGTTTATTAAGCGGCCCTATTATAAAAGATAAACTGTTTTTCCTTGTTTCGTATGATCAATATACAAACACCATCCCTATCAGCGCTTATAATTTTAATACTGCCGGTCCTACTCACGCACAGGCTGAAAAAAATCTGGGTATTACCGAAGCCAACCTTAACAGCGTAATAAATATTATGGAGAATCAATTCGGCTTTCCTGTAATGCAGCAGTATGGCGCTGAGGACATTGTACAGAAAACGCAAAATGCTTTTGCAAAGTTTGACTGGAACATCAACAAAAAAAACCGGTTGACGCTTAAATACAACTACTTGCATTTTATTGATCCGAATAAACAAAAAAGCAACGGGCTACTCAGTTCAAATTATACCGGTATTGAGATAGACAATTCAATCATGGCAAGCCTTCGCAGCGAGCTGAGCCCAAGAACAACAAACGAACTGAATGTACAATACAGCACCTACCGCAAATATCTGGCATTCCTCGGCAACCATGTACCAGAAGGTTTTGTCAATGTGACCTCTACATTTGCAGACGGGAGCACGGGTACCAAAACTGTAGCCTTTGGCGATCAGAACTGGGTGCCTGAAAGAGATGCTTCCAATGTAACCCAGATAGTTGATTACCTGCGCTACAAAAAAGGCAATTATAGTTTTGTCTTCGGAACGGATAACAACATCAACTTGATAACCGACCGGTTGTCGCATGATCAGCAGGGACAGTTTTATTACAATAGTATCACCGATATGGCGAATAATAATCCTTATCGTTTCAACAGGAAAATTCCGCTGAATGGAACTAATCCAGAGGTAAATGTTCCATTGATCGAATTAGGTCTGTTTGCACAAGTGGAAACAAATATTCGCCCTAACGTTAACGTGTCATTTGGGCTTCGCTGGGATGGGCAAATTATTGCCAATGCCCCTACCTATAACCCGTTATTGGAAAAGGACCTGGGCGTAAATACGCATGTGGTACCGTTTGACGCCAAAAACATTCAGCCGCGCTTAAACGTGATCTGGGACGTAAACAGCGACGGTGGGGATATCGTGAAATTCGGCGCCGGGCTTTTTGCTTCGGAGTTGACCACACAACCTCTCACTTTCTCGCACATCGATAATGGTGTAGATTTCCGTCAGGTTGACATTCGCACGAATGTACCTATCCCCGACTGGCAGGCCTACCAGAAAGATTTCAACAAAGTGCCCGGAGTTGCTTACTACAACTCTCTTAACAACACACAACCTGCCACAGTATTGGCATTGGATAAGAATTTGAAAACACCGCTTACTTTCAAAACCAACCTCAGTTATTATCATTACTTCAATACATGGTTCCGCATGGGCGCCAACGTTTACTTTAATAATACCTGGGACAATTTCTACCTCTACGATTTAAACCTTAAACGTAACCCGGAGTTTGTTACCAATGAAGGCCGCGACGTTTACGTACCTGCAAGTACATTAACACCTTCTGGCACGGGCAGCCAACCTGTTTTAGCCAATTCCAGAATATCATCCGACTTTAACCAGGTAAGATACCTTACCAATGCAAAATGGTCATCCAAATATTGGGGGACGGTTTTAGAAGCTGCCGCGCAAGTAGGTAAAACGGGATCGTTTAGCCTATCGTATGCTTACGGTCAAGCCACCGGCACACCTCCATATGACTCTGGTGACCCGCGTAACGCTAATTTCAGTGTAGGCTCCTCTTATTGGGATTATGCTTCTTACGGAAAAGACTGGCTAAGTGATGGTGATCAAAGACATAAAATAGTTGCATTATTCTTGAGTCCTACATTCTATGGTTTCAGCATTAGTTCTTCTTTCCAGGCCTATCAAAATGCGCATTACACAGTTAACGTAAATAAAGATGTAATTGGTGAAGGAAATGACGGACAAGACCTCGCTTACATCTATGATCCAAATGACCCTAAAACTCCTGCGAATATTGCGACAGATATGAAGACGCTATTGAGCAAAACAAGCCCGCAGTATAGACAATATCTGGAAGCTAATTTTGGAAAATTTGCAGCTTACAACGGCGGATTAATGCCATGGCGTACGCAATGGAACCTGGGTGCTGCTTATGATTTAAAGCTGGGCAAAACAAACAAGATAACCTTCCGTGCAGATATCTTTAACGTGCTGAACTTGCTTAGTTACAAATGGGGTTATTATAATCAGATCACCAATACCACTTTATATAACCTGACTGGTTTTGATGCTGCAACAAATTCTTTCAAATATTCCGTTAATACAAATGCCGGCGCAATAATGAAAGCGGCTAACTATTACTCGGTACAATTTGGAGCAAGATATAGTTTCTAATTAGTTGTAAAGCTTAGCGATTGAAAAACTGCCATTCGCGGGTAACATCGAAATGACGTAGTTTTCAATCGCTAAACATTTAATTACACAATATACTTTCAAACCTCTTTCATCATGCAAAAAACGGCGTGGCGGGAGAGGTTTTAATTCATCTGAATTTTTTGACACGCGATTTATACCGATATTATCTGTCTTATAATGTCTGTAACAGCTGCTAATGGTCAGCGGATAATGATTCCTTCCGCTTGCTCAGCAGCTATTCGGCTATAATTTTGTGTCAAAACAGAGTGGACGGAAGTGATTTGTGAAGATTGGAGAAATGCCGATACCCACACTTAGTTATTATATCAAATTTTTTAAGTTAGAACCAATGAAAAGAGCCATAATAATTCTGTTTTTCTTATCGGGGTATATACTACATGCGCAGCCCCGATCATACACTACTGTCAATGCCCATTCACACAATGATTATGAACAGCCTGCACCTTTTTGGACTGCCTATAATGAGGGTTTCGGTTCTATTGAGGCAGATATCTTTTTGTGTCACGATTCCTTAATTGTAGCGCATGAATCCGATGAGCTGCAATTACATCGTAGTTTAGAACAATATTATCTGGAGCCGCTGGTTGCCTGTTTGAAAAAAAACAAGGGCCACGCGTTTTCAGACCCAAAAAAGCCGTTGCAGCTATTGATTGATATTAAAACGGATAGTATAGCTACGCTGAACAAACTTGTCGAAACGCTTCGCAAATATCCATCCCTTATCAATAACCCAACTTTGACCATTGTTATAACGGGAAACCGCCCGGCGCCGGCAAAATTCAATTCCTATCCTTCATTTATTGCATTTGATGGCGTGCTGTCTCAGAAATACACTCGCAATGAAATGAAAAGGATAGCCATGCTGAGCGATAATATTGCCCACTATGCTCACGACAAAGTTATTACAGATAAAGAATGGCCACAATTACAATCTGTAATAAAAAATGCACATAAACTGGATAAACCTGTGCGTTTTTGGGGCACCACTGATGATATGGCCACATGGAAGAAATTAATGGCGTTGAAGGTGGATTATATTAATACCGACCATATCAATGCTCTGGCAGGCTTTCTGCATGGCGATACGATTGCTGTTGCTGGGAAGCCCCTCCCCGCATGGAAGCCGGGTTACCTGGATCTGCACCACATTAACACCGGCCGGGGCAATGCAGCTTACTATGTTTTTCCCGATAGTACCACAATGCTATTTGATGCAGGTGAAGAAGATATTACAGAGCCAAGAACTATGTCCGCACGTAACTCAACTATTCATCCTGATGCCAGTAAACTTCCGTACGAATGGATCTGCTATTATATTAAAAAAGTAACCCCATTTGCGGACCATCTGGATTACGCAGCCATTTCTCATTTCCATGTGGATCATATGGGAGGCTGGTACGTAAATGCACCGCTATCACGTAAGGGTCCCTACGTGCTTTCAGGCATCACGGGTGTTGGAGAGCTGATACCCATTCGCCATTTTCTTGATCGCGGCTATCCGTCTTATGACTTCCCGGTTTCGTTTGGGCGCCTTATGAGTAGTATCAATGAATACAAGTATGATAAATCCATACAGAATTATTTTACATTTATTAAGACACAGGAACGTGCCGGAATGGTGGCAGAAAGATTCAAAGCAGGGGTAAAGAACCAGATCACTTTGCGGCACCGGGCCGCATCGTTCCCGCAATTTTATGTGCAGCAGGTGAAGTCGAATGGTGATATTTGGACAGGCCGTGACTCAACAACCTGCCAGTATTTTTCACCCATTGATACGGCCAATGCAAAAACCTGGCCGGATGAAAACAGCCTGAGCCTTGTATTTACTATTCATTACGGTCCTTTTACCTATTATACCGGCGGCGACTGTGCTGGAAACGTTTCCTATGGTGAGGCTCCGTGGCATGATGTGGAAACCCCTGTTGCGAAGGCCATCGGAGAGGTGGACGTAGCCACCATGGACCATCACGGTAATCGCAATGCAGTAAATGAATTTCAGGTCAAAACCTTCCAACCTACAGCCTGGATTGAGCAGGTGTGGTCTTCTGATCATCCGGGACATGAAGTATTGATCCGTTCAACTTCGACTTATTTGTACAAAGGGGCAAGGGACATCTTCGCAACAAACATGCTGGAGGCAAATAAACTGGTTATTGGGCCGATGATTGATAATTCCTATAAAAGTCAGCAAGGACATATTGTGGTACGCGTATTACCCGGTGGAAACGATTACTACGTCATTATATTAGATGATAGCACCCGCGAAATGCCGGTTAAAGCCATATTCGGCCCATATCGTTCAAAGGCAAAGTTACTGGCTGGTAAGTAGGAAGAAGCATATCAGCAGATACTTCCGGCCGATAGTTCGCGCCCATACCGTACGCATAAAAAAGGCTTGCTGATTTTACCAGCAAGCCTTTAAACTTTCAGAAAGCTATATCTTAAAGCTTACGCTTAACTTCTACATTTTCATAAGCTTCTACAATATCGCCGATTTCGATATTATTGAAGTTCTGGATATTCAAACCGCATTCATACCCGGCGTTTACTTCCTTCACATCATCTTTAAAGCGCTTCAATGAAGCCAGTTCACCTGTGTAAATAACCACGCCTTCACGAATGATACGGATCTTGCTGTTTCGTGTGATTTTACCATCCAGTACCATACAACCTGCAATGGTACCCACTTTGCTGATCTTGAAGGTTTCGCGAATCTCAACATTAGCAACAATCTTCTCTTCAAAAGTAGGAGCAAGCATACCTTCCATCGCCGCCTTGATCTCGTTGATAGCGTCGTAGATGATTGAGTAAAGCCTGATATCGATTTGTTCCTGCTCGGCCAGCTTACGCGCACCTGGTGAAGGGCGCACCTGGAAACCGATGATGATCGCATCAGACGCCGAGGCCAGCAATACGTCGGATTCGGAGATCTGGCCAACTGCCTTCGAGATAATATTTACCTGGATCTGTTCAGTTGAAAGTTTCAATAAGGAGTCTGACAATGCTTCAATTGAACCATCCACGTCGCCTTTAACTATAATGTTCAACTCTTTAAAGTTACCCACAGCTAAACGACGGCCAATCTCATCTAAAGTGATATGTTTCTGCGTGCGCAAGCCCTGTTCGCGCTGCAATTGCAGACGTTTATTGGCTATCTCGCGTGCCTCAACTTCGCTTTCCAATGCATTGAACTTATCGCCTGCTGTTGGAGCGCCCTGCATACCCAACACTTGAACCGGTGTTGAAGGTCCTGCAAATTCTACACGCTGGCCACGTTCATTGGTCAATGCCTTTACACGACCGCTGTAGCAGCCAGCCAGAATAGGGTCGCCCACTTTCAGTTTGCCGGCTTGTACCAATACAGTCGTTACTATACCGCGGCCTTTATCCAAAGCGGCTTCAATCACCGTACCTATCGCACGTTTATTCGGGTTAGCTGTCAATTCAAGCAATTCCGCTTCAAGTAACACCTTTTCCAGCAACTTATCTACATTCAGACCTGTTTTTGCTGATATTTCCTGAGATTGATATTTACCGCCCCACTCTTCAACCAAAATATTCATGGTTGATAATTGTTCACGGATTTTATCAGCATTAGCACCCGGGCGATCCATTTTATTAAATGCGAAAATAATGGGTGCACCGGCAGCCTGTGCGTGGTTTATGGCCTCGCGGGTTTGCGGCATCACACTATCGTCAGCGGCAATAACTATAATTACAATATCTGTCACTTGAGCACCCCTGGCACGCATCGCTGTAAACGCTTCGTGACCCGGCGTATCCAGGAAAGTAATCTTACCTTTATTATCAGGAAGGGTCACTTCGTAAGCACCGATGTGCTGGGTAATACCACCTGCCTCACCGGCAATCACATTAGTTTTGCGGACAAAGTCTAGCAAGGATGTTTTACCATGGTCAACGTGACCCATGATAGTTACGATAGGAGCACGTGGCAGCAGATCTTCCGGTTCGTCCGGAGTATCCAGGTTAGCTTCTTCATCCTCAGGTTTCACGAATTCAACCTGGTAGCCAAATTCATCGGCCACAATAGTTAAAGTTTCCGCATCCAAACGTTGATTAATGGATACGAACATACCTAAACTCATACAGGTAGAGATGATCTGCGTAACCTGTACATCCATCATAGATGCCAATTCATTTGCAGTAACAAACTCCGTTACCTTCAACACTTTTGATTGCAGTTCCTGCTCTAATGCCAGTTCTTCGGCATTTGCAGCAACGTCATCACGTTTTTGACGACGGAATTTGGCACGTTGCGCAAATTTACCTGATTTACCTGCACCGCTTAAACGTGCAAGTGTTGCTTTAATCTGGTCTTGTATTTCCTTTTCCGAAGGCTCTTCTTTAGGGGTACTTGGTGCACCTCTTCTGAAATCCGGACGGTTACCACCAGCATTTTGATTCCTGTTACGGAAATCCGGCTGACGGTTCTGGTTTGGAGCGCCGTTACCTTGTTGTTGCTGGTTACCGCCTCCCTGTTGAGGGCCCCCGCCTTCTTTACGTTTTCTTTTACGCTTATGATCGGCTGCGCTATTAGCATTAGATGACGAGGCCACCGGTTGGTTACGCTTTGGCTCGTTTACAGGTAATTGTATCTTACCAACTACGTTCGGTCCGCTTAAGCGCTGTGCCCTTGCGCGAATCACTTCATTTTCCGGTTCAGCTGGCTCAGCCGACTGCTCTGCTACCGGTTTTTCAACCGCTGGCTTTACAGGTTCTTTTTCTTTTACAGGTTCCGGTTCGGCTTTAGCAACAGGTGCTTTTACCTCTTCTTTGGGTTCCGGCTTTACCTCTTCTTTAAGTTCTTTAAGCTCCGGTTCCTCTTTATCTACTACCGGTTCTTCTTTTTTCTCGGTACGATATGGTGCATTCAGATCGATCTTCCCAACCACCTTCACACCAGGAAGGCTAACATCACTACGATCTTCAGCCTTGGCAGGTTCTGACTTCGATTTCTCAACCGGAGCAGAAAAATGGCCGGTATTTTTGATCAGTATTTCTTCGTTCTCAAAATCTCTTGAACGGCGCTGCTCGGCGGGTTTCTCCGGAGTCTGAACAGGCTCCTCTTTCCTGATCTTGCCTATACTGATCTGTTTGGCCTCTTCCTTAATAATTTTGTCAGCAGCAAACTCCTTCAACAGGGTATTGTACATGTCACCGCTCAGCATAGCCATAGGCTGCTTATCGACTTTATATCCTTTCGAGGATAAAAAATCGACGATGGTACCCATCCCAATGTTGAGTTCCTTTACCGCTTTTATTAATTTAATTCCTTTGTCTTCTGACATTTAATATTACTTTCTCTGCTTAGATAAATGCAAAAATACGATTTTAATTTTGCTTATTTAGTTTATTCAAACTCAGCCTGCAGAATAGATAACACTTCTTTTACCGTTTCTTCTTCCAGATCGGTACGTTTAACCAATTCACCCACGCTTAATGCTAATACTGATTTCGCAGTATCCAAACCGATGCGTTTAAACTCGTCAAGTATCCAGCTATCTATTTCATCTGAGAATTCTTCAATATCCACGTCTTCATCCTGCTCATCCGCCTCGCGATAAACATCTATCTCATAGCCGGTTAACTTACCAGCCAGTTTTATGTTATGCCCGCCGCGACCGATGGCCAATGATACCTGGTCGGGTTTCAGGTAAACTGCTGCCGTCTTTTTCTCATCATCCAGTTTAATAGATGTGATCTTTGCCGGCGACAATGCACGCTGTATGTATAACTGTAAATTGTTCGTATAGTTTATAACGTCGATATTTTCATTTTTCAATTCGCGAACGATACCGTGGATACGCGATCCTTTCATACCTACGCAGGCGCCTACCGGATCGATACGGTCATCATAAGATTCCACAGCAACTTTCGCTCTTTCGCCTGGTTCACGCACAATTTTCTTAATCGTGATCAAACCGTCGAAAATTTCCGGTACTTCTAGTTCGAATAAACGCTGTAAAAACTCAGGCGCAGTACGCGAAATGATAATCTTCGGATTGCTGTTCATCATATCCACCTTGCTTACCACCGCTTTCACGCTATCTCCTTTTTTGAAGTAGTCGGCAGGGATCTGTTCTGATTTTGGCAGCAATAATTCGTTACCTTCATCATCCAGCACTAAGGTTTCTTTTTTCCAAACCTGGTATACCTCGCCGGTCACAATCTCACCAACACGATCTTTATATTTTTTGAAAATCTCGTCTTTTTCCAATTCCAGGATCTTCGAAACCAGCGTTTGGCGTGCAGCCAGAATAGCACGGCGGCCAAAGCTTTCCAGGGTGATCTGCTCCACAAATTCATCACCTACTTCCAGGTCCTCATCATATTTGTGGGCTTCTGCTAATTCAATCTCCAGGTCATCATCTTCAGAAAAACCATCTTCCATCACCGTACGTGTACGCCAGATCTCCAAGTCACCGTTGTCGGTGTTTACAATCACGTCACAATTCTCGTCGTTGCCATACTTCTTCCTGATCATGCTTCTGAAAACGTCTTCCAGAACACTCATCATGGTTGGGCGGTCAATGTTTTTGAAGTCTTTAAACTCCTGAAAAGACTCAATTAAATTAATATTGCTCATTTTTTACTTGAATGATATTAAAACTTTTGTTTCTGTTATCTCAGCCAAAGGGACAGCGCTTTCAACAATTTCAGCCTTTTTCCCTTTTTCCTTTTTTGTTTCTTCTATTACAACAGCATCTTCGGTCATCCCCGTTAGTTTGCCTTCTCTTTTGCTGCCATCAGTCATTTTGATAGCCAATTGCCTGCCTACATTTTTTGTGTACTGACGGGGCAGCACCAACGGTGCGTCAATACCCGGGGAAGATACCTCCAGGTTGTAAGCATTTTCAATCACATTCTCTTCTTCCAAATGAAAACCTACATGCCTGCTGATGGCTGCGCAATCGGCAATACCTATCCCTTTATCACCGTCCACCAATATCACCAGCTTGCCATTGGAGTGCATTTTAACACTAACTAAAAACAGGTCGGGTCGGTCGGCCATCTTCTCCTCAACCAATTCTGTCACCCTCTTTTCAATATTCATTTATCCGTATTTTTTAGGCTGATGATTATACAGGTAAAATAAAAGAGGGGACTACTGCCCCCTCTAATTCTTTTAATTACGATGCAAATATACAAATTATTATTTAAAATTCAACACCCAGGGCCACATTTAATAGCTAAAAACCAAATCTTTATAGCTGAGACTTCCAGGCCTTTTTTTTTGTCTTAGGTATTGCCAGGCGCTGGTGCCTTGATCGTGCTGAAAATATCTTAAAAAATAAGCCTGCCCTTTTTTGAACGCGGTATCGGGGGTAAAGATAACCAAGCTATCCTGCACAAGATACTTTCCCGGCTGAACGTTCTGATAATCTTTCATATCGGTGTCAGCGGGCATTTTGTAAATGGGCAACAGGCTTTCCCAGGCTTCATTGTTGGTGTCGCGCCTTATCTCCGCAATGATGAGCTTATCGAACCCGGCGATTTTTAGTGAGTGATTACCGTCAGTCAGACTAATTTTTACATCGACAGGTTTGGGGTGATTTGAGCAACCAATAGAAATAATTACCACTAAAAACAGAGCCGCTATTTTCATTTTACACGCTAAGATACTTAAAAGAAGCCTCCTTATCTATGCTTAGTGGTATATTCGCAACATGTCCGATTTCAGGCTGGAAGTTTTTTACACTGTTGCCAAGCGGCTGAGTTTTACAAAAGCCGCAGCCGAGTTGTTTATTACCCAGCCCGCCGTGACCAAACACATCCATGAACTGGAGTACCAATACAAGTCAAAGCTCTTCGAGCGAAAAGGCAACCACATCACATTAACACCGGCTGGTGAGCTATTGCTTCATCACGCGGAACGCGTTTTTGAGCTTTATCGCAATGTGGGGTTTGAGATTAACGCTTTGAGTAAACGCAAGGAGGGCTTATTGCGAATTGGCGCCAGTACTACCATCGCTCAATATATTGTTGCGCCGCTGCTGGCCAAATTCCGCGGCAAATACCCGGACGTACAATTAAGCCTGATCACCGGCAATACCGAGCAGGTGGAAAAAACCTTGTTAGGCAAGGAAATCGAGATCGGCATTATCGAAGGCTACTCCAAAAATCCGGAGATCAGCTATCATGAGTTTTTGAAGGATGAGTTGGTGCTCGTATGCAGCAGCAAGCATCCATTAGCCAATAAAAACTCGCTAAAACCGGATGACCTGAAAAATATACCTTTTGTCGTACGTGAGCAAGGTTCGGGAACACTGGAAGTAATAGATCATGCATTAAAAGAAGCTGGCATTAATCATTCTGAGCTTAAAGTAGAGATCCGCCTTGGCAACACCGAAAGCATCAAATCCTATCTCCTCAATTCGGCGGCAATGGCATTTATTTCAGTTCATGCAATTACAGACGAGGTAAAACGCGGCGAGCTGAAGATCATTGACGTAGAAAACCTAACCATCGAGCGCAGCTTTTATTTAATCAGCCTCCAAGGCCGGATAACAGGTCTTGCTGATCTGTTTTTTCACTTCGTCAATCATAAATCATAACTTAAAGTTATGGGAGATTAGTTTTTACGATTTGATACCCACATGCTAAACATTCAATTTTGTTCCATCAAAACACAAAAAGGTGGAAACAACAGGAATCAAAAATCATGGGTATTTACTTTTATTAAGTGGAAACACGCGTAAAATAATCTTTATAGGCGCATTGGTAATTTGTCTGTTCCCGGTAATGTCGCCGCCATTAGCGCTATTACTTGGGTTAATAATAGCACAATTAATGGACAATCCTTATACTCAATTACCGCATAAAGCCACACAGTGGCTGTTGCAGGCGTCGGTGGTCGGCCTCGGTTTTGGGATGAATATTGTGAGCGCCTTACAGGCCGGAAAAGAAGGTGTTCTATTCACAATCATGTCTATTGTAACCGTATTAACTATTGGCATATTAGCCGGTCGTTTTTTAAAGATCGACAAGATAACCTCCTTCCTTATTTCAGCAGGGACAGCCATTTGTGGCGGCAGTGCGATAGCAGCATTATCGCCCGTAGTGAAGGCTGAAGAAAAACAGATTTCCGTGTCCTTAGGTGTGATCTTTATGCTCAATTCAATTGCTTTATTTCTTTTCCCGGTTATCGGTCACCATTTACACTTGTCACAAACGCAATTTGGTCTATGGTGTGCCATTGCCATTCACGATACCAGTTCGGTAGTAGGAGCAGCTTCAAATTATGGTGCGCAGGCATTGCAAGTGGCAACCACTGTTAAACTGGCGAGGACTTTGTGGATAATTCCGCTGGCATTTATTAGCACCACGGCCTTCAAAACCGGAAGTAAGAGGGTAAAAATTCCATATTTCATTGGGTTGTTTATACTGGCTATGCTTATTAGCACTTATGTGCCTTTTATAAAACCGATTGTGCCATATTTGACAGACATTGCCAAAATTGGGTTGACTTTAACCTTATTTTTGATCGGGTCTGGCTTGTCTTTTCGTAAACTAAAATCAGTAGGTGTTGTTCCGTTATTCCAGGGGGTAATGCTTTGGGTATTTATATCCGGCATGTCACTTTGGGCAATATGCTCATTAGCCTAAACCAGATCTATTTAGATCAGCCCGTAATTTATTTAAACGCTCAGCCGGAATAAATACTAACCATCTCATTCACACGTTCTAAGTAAACCTAAATTTCACACCTTATGGCCAATCTTCACCGGTTTACTAAAATTGCGGCCTGTGTCGCCACGTGTTTTTTGTTGCTGATCTGGGCCCCGGTTAAAGCTCAACAATCAAATTCCGACATCCTTTGGGATAACTACGGCGTGCCGCATATTTATGGTAAAACAACAACCAGCATGTACTATGCTTTTGGATGGGCGCAAATGCATAACCATGCTAACCTGATATTGCAGCTTTACGGCGTCGCCCGTGGCAGGGCGGCGGAGTATTGGGGAACATATTTTCTGAAGCAGGATAAGCTGGTGCAGGAATTTGACCTGCCCGGTTTAGCCAAAAAGATTTACGCAAAACAGCATCCCGAATACCGATCCTACCTCGACGCTTTTGTAAAAGGGATGAACGATTATGCCAATGCACATCCGGAGGGGATTGACAATAACCGCAAACAAGTATTACCCGTCACCACAGAAGATGTAATAGCGCATACCGTGAACGTGCTCAGTCTGGATTTCGTCGCCGGCGCTGATATCTATGGTTCGGTTCAGGACCTGCCGAAAGGTTCCAATGCATTGGCAATAGCGGCCTCGCGTTCCGCGTCGGGGCACGCCATGCTGATGGCTAACCCGCATTTACCGTGGTCGGGTTATTTTACTTTTTTTGAGGCGCATCTCAATTCGCCTGGCTTCGAGGCATATGGAGCCACGCTGGTAGGTATGCCGGTTTTGGCAATAGCATTCAACAATTGCCTTGGATGGACGCATACCGTTAACCCCATAAAGGCATCCAATCGATATGAGCTTACTTTAAAAGATAACGGCTACCTGCTTGACGATAAAGTAATGCCATTTGACACGAGAGAGGTAACACTCCGTATCAAGCAAAGTGACGGTACCCTGAAAGATGAAAAGTTAATCTGTAAATATAGCAGGCATGGGCCGGTTATAGCTGAAAAAGGAAACAAAGCCTTTGCAGTACGCATAGCCGGGTTAGACAATCCATATTTTAATGAACAATACCATAAAATGGCCAAAGCAACCAACTTTGCGGAGTTTGAGTCGGCGGAAAAAATGCTGCAAATGCCAATGTTCAATGTAGTGTATGCAGATAAGACCGGAAACATTTTCTATCTTTTTGGGGGTGATGCACCTGTGAAAACGGAGGGCGATTTCAATTTCTGGCAAAAGAAAATAGATGGGACGCAGTCGAAATATATCTGGAAAACCTATTTGCCATACAGCAAACTTCCAAAGTTATTCGACCCGGCTACAGGTTTTGTTCAAAATGCCAATGACGCGCCATGGCTATGCACCTATCCGCCGGTGCTTAAAAAGAACGATTATCCCGCCTATCTTTCGCCCGATTTGTGGTATAACCAGGACTATCGGGAGGAAAAAGCAATAAATATGATCAAAGACAACCATTCCATTTCCTTTGATGACCTGATAGGATATAAATTAAATACAAGCATGGAAGTCGTTGATAGAAATCTGGATGGGATAATCAACGCAGGAAATACATCGTCGGACAGCCTTACGCTGGCAGCAACATCAGCATTAAGCAAATGGGACAGGCGTACAGATACAGCAAGCCGGGGCGCAGTATTGTTTGTTCAGTTTTGCTTTGCCATAAACGGTGATTCTATTACCAGTAAGCCTTTTGATATTAATGATCCTTTACATACGCCGGGTGGCATAAAAAATCCGGAGTATGTGGCCAGGAAACTCAAACTGGCAGCGGCCCTTACCATAAAGAAATTTGGAAGCCTCGACGTGCCATGGGGAAAGGTTTTCAGATTTAAAAGCAACAACGTTGATCTTCCGGCAAATGGTTGTCTTGGCTCATTAGGTTGCTATCGTGCGATAGAATATCGGCCCAACCAAAATAATACCTTTACGGCAGTTGCCGGCGATACTTACGTCGCGATAACAGAATTTGGTAGCCGTCCCAAAGCCATGGTGTCGTTAAGCTACGGCAATGCCTCGCAGAAAGGCAGCAAACATATTACTGATCAGCTTAAGTTGATGTCTCAAAAAAAACTTCGTCCGGCCCTTCTCACCAAAACCGAAATCCTTAAAAACCTGGAAGAAAAGGAGGAGCTCACCTATAAATAAATTCCTGCCGCTTAGCAACTGACAATAATCGTATTTTTAGCGATCATGGAATTACAAGGAAATGGCTTTATTATTCGCGGATGGAAAAAAGGCGATGAAGTATCGCTTCAAAAAAACGCCGACAATCCCAAAGTATCGGCCTGTCTGATGGACCGTTTCCCGTCACCATATACGATGGAAGCTGCTAAGAGCTGGGTCGACTTTTTGATTGATCAGGACCCACTGATCAACTTTGCAATTACTATTAATGATGAAGTGATCGGCGGCATAGGCCTGGAGCCCCGTGAGGATGTCTACCGCAAAACCGCTGTCATTGGCTACTGGCTGAGCGAAGAGCTATGGGGCAAAGGCATCATGCCCGAAGCAGTGAAACTGGTGACCGAATATGCTTTTACCTATCTCGATTTTATCCGTATACAGGCAAGCGTGTACAGTAAAAACCCGGCGTCTATGCGGGTACTGGAAAAGGCAGGATATGTGAAAGAAGGGATAATGAGGAAGGCTGTCATCAAACAAGGCGAGATTCTGGACGAACACCTCTATGCCATTTTAAAATAATTTCTTCCCTTTCAAAAGCATTTATTTCTTAATTGAAACACAAGTTAATTAATTGTTCTACAAATAGTTGAAACATTTTTTTGCGTAAAAACACTATAAGAAGTCACGTATAATTACTATATGCTGTGCCTTTCTGTGCCATTACCTTTACCAAACATTCTATCATTTCCAGGCCAAACCAACCCTAAATCGAATCAGGGAAGACAGCTGAAAATCCACAAAAGAGTAAGCGCCCGATAAGTCGAAAACGGGAATTGCAGAGTAGACAATAAATTATACCATTATGTTTAAACCAAATGAAAGATTCATTAATGACTGGACCGCAACTAAGGCATCTTTTATCAGTCATTATTTCCCTAACTATGAAGATCCAAGTTGGGGGCGCTTCAGTGAACTTGCATTAGCTGGCACCATTGGCAAATTCAGCGCGCTAATTGCAAACAAGTCCTTATCCAAAAAGGCTTTTGAATTATCGAAACAAATGGCAGAAGTCACCGCCGGAGGCCTGATAGCTGATTGGGACGATGACGATTTGTGTCCCCCACCGCGTCCGCATTGGTGGAATTTTGAACAAGTTAATGGGCCGCACCCTGAACCCTGGAAACCTAACGAGCCGCATCCAAACTGGGCAACAATTAATGCCGCTGAACAAGTGGAGATCGCGTATCTTTTTACAAAGTTTTCGGCACTTACGACAAACGAACACTTCAACAAGGCGCTTAAATCCCTTGCAACCGAAATCGCCGGAAGCGTGGCAGGACAACTCGCTGACGATTTTGAAAAATGCGGAACGCCACCGCGTCCACATCACCTCCAGTTAGCTGATGCATGACCGCAAGTTTAATAAGCCATCATAAATGCAGCGGGGCTATTAACCTGCTGCATTTTAATTATCGTTATTGATAACAACTTATTCTAATTCACCACTCTGCCACTCATATCAACTGTCTTCGCAAAGGGATTCAAATACTTATTAGTTAGCACCGCAAACTCCATACGTGTTACCGGACGCTTCAGATCGAAAGTCCCTTTTAGGTTAAACTGAGATGCCCATGCCTTTTGCAGATGCAGCTGCAAAGTTTTGGGATCGGTCAGCGTATAATCGCTGATGAGTGAAAGCAGGTTACCCAAAGTAAATTTATCACCCGGCTTCTCTTTGTTGAACCACAAAAATGCGCGGGTATATAGTTCTGAGAGAAATGGTTTTATTTCTTCAGTATTCACCGCGTCATCAGGTTCAAAATGTATCTCGACTTTATCGCCATTGATTTTTTGAACACCCTTCAGCAAACCAGTTGTACACACCTGTTGCACTGCACGCCAGTGTGGATCTTTTTGCGGCACGTCAGTGATCGGCACTAAATATCCTTTGTAATCCAGTATCTCACCCTGTATAGTTCGCACATGCAAATGTTTTGTGGTAGTTTTAAAGAAAGCGCAAAATGCAGCTGTCGCACCGAGGCCTTGACCTAAAGTCATTTGAACGGATGGATAGGCGATGCTACTATTCACATCATTGGTTACCGACAGCGCTTTTTCGGTTACTAAAAGATTATCTAAATCACCTACTATAATCGAACCTAAAGGGATTGTATAAGGTGGATATTTGTCGGCTTGAACACCTGCCGGAACGGCGTCACTAACGCCTATTGTTGTCCGGTATAATTTTGATTCGCGATCATAAGGTTTTGTGATGTCATCCAAGATCATCCTTACAGCTCCTTTTACATGTCGGCTTTCTAACACCAGAGGAGCAGAGGGCAGATTATCCGTTGTACCAAATTGACCATCCAAGCCTAAGTTTTTATATCCCAATTCCGTTTGCAAGTAATATACCAAACCCAAAGTACGCAGCTTAGACTTTTTATAGAGCTCTTCTTTATTTGTTATAGCAGCTGCTTTACTGTCGTTGTATCTGGCCCAATCGATCATATACTTATCGTTAGGAATGCTTGCTGATCGTAACATTTGCTTAATGTCCTTTCCTTTTAACCAAGAATAAGCAGCAGGATCATATCCTTCAGGTTTAGGGATCGTTTTATCGGCATTCCGTCCAAAATCTTTTAAAATTGCTATCCAGCAGATTTGTTCAGCATCTGCGCCACCTTCAAATTTGGCGCCAGCTTTTGCAGCAACTTCCCCTGTTTCGGTGCCATCTATCAATACCTTCGTATCCACTTTCACTGCTTCGCCATTTACCATAATGGTCACTTCCCAACCTGTGCCATCTTTTTTGATGGCCGTCCATGGTGTTCTCATTTTGACGGTCAAATTTTTCACCGTGTCACATATCTTTTTTAAAATATCAGCTCCGGTGTAAGGCTCAAAGCGAAGGATGGAATTATGTGTGGTATCGTAACCTAATCGGGGACGATAATAATCGGTCACCCTCCGGTGGAACTCACCCCATATGCCGGATGGCAAATTGCGGTTAGCCTCCAACACACACATCCCGCTCATGGTCATGCTGCCGCCAAGCCAGGGACCAGGTTCAACCAATAATGTTTTTACCTTGCTGCGCGCGCTTTGTATAGCCGCCGCTACTCCGCTGGCTCCGCCGCCTATCACCAAAACATCCGTTCTGATCGTCTCGGCATGGGAAAAGGTAACCACAAAACACAGCAGTGGTACTAGTAATTTTTTAATCATCGGTTTAAATAAACACAGTGTAAACGCTAAAATATATCAAAGCTTGCCTCGCAAAGACAATGCATTGCTAAAATTGCTAATTTTACGCAAATGACTGTTCACTTCAACAGGTAATTGGCTACATTAATCAACACTCAACTAATTTAAAACTATGACAGACGAAGAATTAAGATACCCCACCGGTAAGTTTAAACCACCCGTTTCGTATACGCAACACGCTATAAATGGTTGGATAAATGATATTAAAACCCTTCCAGGCAAATTGCGAAATGCAGTATTGGGCCTTACTGAGCAACAATTAGATACCCAATACCGCACCGGCGGTTGGACCATCCGACAGGTTGTGCACCATGTTGCTGATAGCCATATGAACTCAATCATCCGTTTTAAATGGGCATTGACTGAGCAGAACCCAACCATAAAAGCTTACGAAGAATCGGACTGGGCCTTATTGCCAGACTACCGTCTGCCGATCGAGCCGTCACTTAAAATGTTGGATGGGATCCATCAGCACATGGTGGCATTGTTTGAAAGCTTTACTGAGGAACAATGGAACCGCACTTTTGTCCATCCAGAGTCGGGTGATACCATTCCCTTAAAACGGAACCTTGCCATTTACGCCTGGCATGGCAAACATCACCTGGCACATATTACTGAAACTATCAAAAGATTCAAGAATTGAAGGTTGTCATCAAAAGGACTTACGAAGTTTTAAAAAACTTCGTAAGTCCCGGCACTGAGGTCCTATTATCTCGGTGTAATTCTCAAATAAACCTCGAAGCCTACCGGCGTACTACCGTATAATGTCTTCAATTCAGATGGCGACACATTTAAAGTAGATTGTATACCGGCAGTTAAGTTCGTTTTCGCAATAGTAGCCAATATCCTGTTGATACCTAATGTAAATGCGTTAATGGTAAAGTTTGGATTGAAGGGATAATTATCAGACAGATCCAATTCGTCTGCATCTTTTTTCACATATTCATATCGACCGTAAACGGCCGTTTTATGCATTTGCCAACTACTTTCGAGTAATACCGATGGCAATGTTTTATGATTGTCCGAAAAATGATTTTGTCCGTACACGAGGGTAGTGGCTATAAAGCTATCATCGTCCAGCATTTTGGTATAAATGGCTGATGCTGTAAACCTATTCACGTTCTGTAGCGGCTCGGCACTTTCAGGGCTGTGGATCCAACCATTGGACACCTGCAACGCCCACTCTTTTGACGGATTATATGATAAACGCACGGAGTAAGAATCAAAGCGCATAGCATCAAAATTATAGCGGTACTCATCCGGCTCGCGACCGCTAAAGATCGATCCTTCCAGTTTGATATTCTTATAGCGGAAACCCAAAGTTGAAGTACCGAAAGTAATGTGGGTAGCGTCAGAATAGTGATGGCTCAATGGTGCATCCGGGTCGTTCATTGCCGATAAGCGGTGCATAAATACCGGTGGACCTAAAGCCGGTTCACCCGGATAACCGAATGAAAGCGACACATCGGCATCTTTGGAAACGCGTTGGGTGTAGTTAACGCTCAGTTCGGCAAAGAGGTCGTGTGGGTGCTGAATATCCACCAATTTTTTGCCTTTATATGATTCGCCGGTCTGATACAATAAAGGATATCCACCCGGCCCTACCAGAAATGGATCGAAAGAAAACATGGTGTTTACAGAAAACAGACCATTTTTACCTATTTGTCGCTGAGTCATGACCATCAGCCAATTTGGAGCGTCAAATTTTTTGCCGCCACGGCTGCCTGAATTAAACAGGTCCTGCTTATTATATCTCAGGAAAAAGCTTCCATGTATCATGGTCATCCACTTTTTGCCATGGATCATATAAGCATACATCGGCGTTTCATCGGGTACCCAGGACGTTCCAGAGCCATCGCGGTTCGTGGGTAAGTCAAGCGAATATTGGCTATTCATTTTCATAGACATCATTGAGCCTGAGTCCATTTTCATGTTGCCCATGTCCATACCTTTCATCGAGGTATCTGTCTTCATAGGCATTTTTTGGGCAAACGCGGTTGCTGTGCCAAAGGCCGCAAATGATAGAAGTATTTTAAATATTTTCATTGGTCATCATTAGTCGTAAAAAGAATAAAACTACGGTCATAACTAACCGCGTAAAATAAAGTTCGAATAATGAATGAAATCAAATAAGAAAAGTACAGTATCTTAAAAAGAGAGGGACATCCGACGTTTTCGGAGGGCCACGTTCGGTTACATTAGCAACCACCTGGTTTTGAAGAGCCGGAGTAAAAATTACAAAAGCTGATACCGGCAAAGCTACCGGGAAGAATTTGGACCAGTGTAAAGGCGAATTGTTTTGGTGCGCATCTTTAACCTTTATTTCGATCTTCTGATCCTTACAGCATTTCATTTTGCTGCTTTGTAACTTAACGCAGGAGTTGGCCGGAGCGTCAATCTTAACAGATGCCAGTTGCTTGAAGCAATAATGCAAGTTCAGTGCAAAGCCGGATACTGTAGTTAAATACAGCATCGCCAATACAATTACCACTGACCTTTTTAGCATAACACAAACTTAGGGTTTTACATTGTCATTACCAATAGTTCGGTCATATGGCTGTAATAATTAATATCTTAGCAGCATAAAACCAAAAAAATGAGTCCATCATGAATTGCCTATAAAAACCAATAAATAAATTCATGATACCTTCATTACCATTAAAAAAACAAATTACTACAATGAAATCCTTTTATTTTTACCTGGCAGCTATGCTGATCATATGTGTGTCGCAAAACGGCTATGCTCAAAACCTGAAAGTCCCGCAATTAAGCTCTACCCAAACCGTTACACAGGATCTTGGCCTGGGGCAAATCACCTTAACTTATTCCCGTCCCAATGTAAGGGGCCGGAAGATATTTGGAAGCCTTGAACCTTATGGCGTTGTATGGCGCACCGGGGCCAATGCCGCAACTATAATTAAATTTTCCGATGATGTGACCATTCAAGGAAATAAAGTTCCGGCGGGCGAGTATGGATTATTCTCAATTCCGGGAAAAGATGAATGGACTGTGATCCTAAACAAAACTGCACATCAGTGGGGTGCTTATACTTACAAGCAGTCCGAAGATTTTCTACGCTTTAAAGTAAAGACCGTCAACCACACCGAACCTACTGAAACTATGACTATCCAGTTTAATGATGTAGATCAAACCAAATGCGAACTGGAAGTCAAATGGGAGAATATTTCGTTCTCGTTCCCGATCAGTACCGAAGTTGACAGCAAGATCATGGCTAATATCGATGAAATAATGAACCATGATAAGAAGCCATATTTCGAGGCCGCTATGTATTATTATGAGAATAATAAAGACCTTAAAAAAGCCCTGGAATGGATATCCAATGCGGAAAAAATGAACCCTGATGCACCGTTCTATAAGGTATGGAAAGCACGCATCCAATTAAAAATGGGTGATAAAGCGGGCGCACTTGCTACCGCTCGGGAAGGTGTTAAACTCGCTAGACAACAAAAAGACGACGAATATCAGCGTTTGAACCAGGCTGTTGTCGATCAAGCCAAATAATTTATTTTGATCTTTCTGCCATTGCAAATAAAAAAATGCCGGGAACGGCCTTAGCAGTTTGTAATGGCAGTTTTACTGCTTTCTCTTTACAAGATCTTCCAAAGCCCTTGATGATGAGGGCAATTTATCCTAAAAACCACCGTTGATATTAAGTAATAATTAATAAGGATGCTTTCTGAGAGGGCAAAAAAATAGCCAAGCCTCGCGCTTAGCCATTTCCCTAATTAATTTAATGCTATTATTTAACTAAAGGTAAATATAAAAACGATAAACTTAGTCGTGTAACTGGAATGTTACAATCGGCTTTTTATTACCCAAAACAATGCAGCCTCTCCTTTGTATATCAAATCGAAATTTCACCTTGATTTTCAGTCTTTTCTCTAATTGCCAGGCTGATCAGCATTGCTATAATAATCACAAGGAAGCAGCCGATGGCATTCAACCATAAATAAGCAATAACTTCATAGAAACCCATTACGCAAATAATAATTTCGCTTATGATTGCTGCTATAAAAACGGCCGTACCTTTTATTTTTTTTAGATAGAACGCCACTATAAAAACGCCTAGTATCGTACCATAAATAAATGAGCCCAGTTTGTTAACCGCCTCCAGCAAATTGCCCAGCTTGGCAGCATACAAAGCCATTCCAATGCACACCAGCCCCCAAAAAACTGTAGCAAGGCGAGAAGCATTGAGATAGGTTTTATCAGATGCATCGCGATTGATCACCCGCTTATAAATATCAATCACTGTGGTGGATGCAAGCGAGTTGAGCGCGCTTGCGGTTGAACCCATTGAGGCCAAAAAAACGATGGCAATCAACAATCCTATCAATCCATTTGGCAAAAAATGGGTCACAAAATTCAGGAACACGTAATTGGTGTCGTCGGTGTCGGCCTTACTATTGTTTTTCTTTATCAGGTCGACGGCATTTTTCCGAATCGTTAACTCTACGGCATCTGCCTGATTTAAATTTTTGGTTGCTTTGTTTATTTGCTCTTCGTTTTTGCTGTCCAGTGCCTTTAATAATTCATCAGCGCTGACTTTTTTCTGCTGAAAGGCAAGCGAATACTGTGTTCTGAGGTCATTGTATTCCTTAGCGTATCGCCCCGATTTAACCTGCATTACCTCATATTTATTAAAGAATATAGGCGGTTGATTAAACTGGTAAAAGGCAAATACCAAAACACCAATCAGTAAGATAAGGAACTGCATGGGTATTTTGATCAATCCATTCATGATCAAACCCATGCGGCTTTGCCCAACGGAACTTCCTGTCAGATAACGCCCTACCTGGCTTTGATCGGTACCGAAATAAGATAACTGCAAAAAGAAACCGCCTATCAAACCACTCCAAACCGTGTAACGGTTGTTAATATCAAACTTCCAGTCGATCACATTCATACGCCCCATCTTTCCCGCCAAGTGCAGCGCTTTGGTAAATCCAACCCCCGAGGGCAGCAGGCTTACTACCACAACTCCCGCAAGGAACATCCCTAAAAATATAATACTCATTTGCAGCAATTGGGTGTAGCTTACTGCCTTTGTTCCGCCATAAACAGTATAGAATATTACCAGTCCGCCAATAAAGAGCGTGGTGTAAACGGTATTGATGCCCAATATGGTCGACAAGATGATCGACGGTGCGTAAATCGTAATCCCTGTGGAAAGGCCACGCTGAATTAAAAACAGTAACGACGTAAGCGCCCGTGTTTTTAGATCGAAACGCTTCTCCAGGAACTCGTAGGCGGTATAAACTTTAAGGCGGTGGAAAATCGGAACAAAAGTGATACACAACACGATCATGGCTAACGGCAGACCGAAATAGAACTGCACAAAGCGCATGCCATCGGAATAAGCCTGGCCGGGTGCCGATAAAAAAGTAATAGCGCTGGCTTGTGTAGCCATTACAGACAGGCCAACTGTATACCAGGGCATGGAGCGGTTACCAACCAGAAATTGATCAATATTTTGATTACGGCCGCTTTTCAAGACGCCGTAAGCTACGATGGTAAGGATGGTAAGGGCTAAAACAGCCCAGTCAATCAGGCTCATTTAAAGAGGATGGTGATGAGCCAAAATACGAAAATTAAAAGAACCAGCCATACGATAACGATACCGTAAAACTGGTTCCAGTTTTTTATGAATGAGGGTAATTCAGGATCAGCGTTGTTCACGGCCTCTTACAAATACCGTTACGTACAAAAGTGCCGTCAATAAACCTAAAATACCACCAACAATAACCCATTTAATGCCCACTTCTAATACCGCACCGGTCATAAGGCCAAATACCAGTCCAACCAGGTAATATAAATTGGTCACGTTAAATTCTTTTTTCTCTTCTTGATGTGCCATGTTATGCTTATTTACAACAGTGCAAAAGTAATTGTTTCTGTAATGATTGCAATAAAAATTTTTGTCGGAATAATACAAGCCGTCATTGGGAGGAACGAAGCAATCTTCAAACTTTGCAAATCAGGGAGCAGGAATTTGTTAAGGAACGTCCAGATTAAAATTCTTTCTCCATTGGATGTCCTATGTAGTCCGCTAGCTAGCGGATCCTTCCTCGCAATGACGATCTGATTACGGGTTTGCCTTCGGCTTATTGATCATATTAATAAACAAACGATAAGCACCCGGAACACCTGCAGGCAACTGCCTGAAAAACGCCAGCGAGGTATAAATAAAACGCCCTTTACCATATTGCGTGGTGATAAGCGCACCATCTTTTGGTGATTCACCCGGATCGGCCATTTGAAGTACCTTTTGATACTGGGGATCGGAATCTTTGGTGAAGTATAAGCCGCGCTCCTGAACCCAGCCATCAAAGTCAGCAGGGGTTATTTTGTTTGGATAATTTAATACCGGGTTGTTCGGATCGAGGATGGTAATCTTTGCTGTTTCATCAGTAACACGCTCATTTACTACTTTAAACGGGTACGGGCCAATATTTTTAGTCACCAACCCATTGCTGTTATTGTATTGTACCAGCAAGTTGCCACCATTTTTTACATATTCTAATAGCCGGGGTTGCTCAATAGCCAAGCGCGGATTAGTATTATAAGCCCGTACACCCATTATAATAGCATCATAAACCGAAAGATCGCCATTTAATATCTCATTTTCTTTCAGGTCGTGCACCTGATAGCCCACCTCGCGCAAAGCATCTTCCACCAAGTCGCCGGCCCCGTCAATATAGCCTATTTTTTTACCGGCTATCTTCAGGTCAAGCTGAACCAGCTTAGCCTGCGCAGGAAGGAAAAGCGTAATATTAGGGATGTGATTATAATGTATAGAAAGTTTACTATATTTATAAGAAGTGTTGTCGCGATCATGCGTTACCGTAGCTTCGAGTACGCCTGTTTGCGATTTATTGCCTGATGGAGTAACCGTAAAATCCTGGTCCCATTCATCTCCTTTATTTTTATTGGTGAATTGAACCCGTTCAGGACTGATCTTCCATCCTGGAGGAGCATCCAGTGAAATAGTTCCAGAGCCTATTTTTTCAAAAGCCTCTAATTTTACCTGTACTGTTTGCGGTTGCTGCGAGTTGAAAATGTAAACTTTATCCTGAATATTGGCAGTCACAGGCGGGGCAACTACCAATGGCTGATAGATTTCTCCTCTGGCAGGATCGGTATATTTGAACTCAATGGGTCTGATTAGGATTATATCTTGCCCAGAAATATAAAACCTCAATTTAGCACGATAGGGCACATTTTCAGGCATAGTTTTTTGATCTGCACCACTTTGGGTAATTGGCTCATCATCAAGAACATCTATAACTTTTGTACTATCAAGATAATCGGTGTTGTAGGAACCTATTGAATGTTGATATTTTAACCAATAGGGTTGAGTAATTGCATCAGCTTTTATTTTTATATCGAAATCCCTAACTGTGTTCTTTAATGAGTCTTGGCTACCATAAATAGCGTTACGCGAAAGCCATCCACGATTTAAAAACTCTGCTGACTCAAGCTTCACATACCTATTTGACCGCAATATAACCTGCGTTTTCACTTTAATGCTATCGTTTAGTGCATAAGTAGGCTCGGCGGCATAACTTTCTACCCATAACCCCGCACAAGCGGCAATCAATTCGCTCAACTCCTTTGTCTTTTGCTCCCTCCAGTAATTATCATCTATCTTCTGAACACGATCATAAACTTTAATTAATGCTGGCACCGATTTATCCGGATGATTGGCATCAAACTCTTTGCTGAGTTTTTCAATCTCGGTTCCGATTGAACCTCCATCCTTTATTCGTCCCCAGGTGGTATTTACACCATCCATCAGATCGGTTTTTGGTGCATCACCTAATATTGTCTTGAAGTATTCATAAGCGTCGCCACGCTGCCTTGCCGAACCAAAGCCCTGTGTTTTGTGGTTTGAACGACTTTCGGCTGCCAGTTCGCCATAGCCTTTGCCTAATAATGGATTATAAACGCCCACATTTATTTTAAACTGATCGGGTGTAATGGTATTCGTGTTGCCAAAATTGAAGGTGTTCCACATTAAGCGTTTGGGCTGCCAGGTTTGCACATATTTCAGTTGCTCCGGAAAACGTTTTGGATCGGCTGCTGCGGTAAAAGCTTCCTGCGCCAATATAGCTGAGGCGGTATGATTACCGTGCCCGCCTTCGCCAGTAGTAGGGAAGCGGCAAATAATCACATCAGGTCTGAATTTTCGGATCACCCAAACTACGTCGCCCAATATTTTTTCCTTGTTCCAGAAATTCAGGGTTTCCTCTGGTCCTTTTGAGAAGCCAAAATCAAGCGCGCGGGTAAAAAACTGTTCGGCACCATCAACTTTTCGGGCCGCTAAAAGCTCCTGGGTACGGATCAACCCCAATAGCTCGCCTTGTTCATTACCGATCAGGTTTTGGCCGCCGTCGCCGCGCGTCATCGACAGGTAGCCGGTTCGATAGTGCTTTTCCTGCGCCAAATAGGCCAACAAGCGGGTATTCTCGTCATCCGGGTGCGCAGCAACATATAATACGCTGCCTGCAACATCCAGCTTTTTTAAATTTTGTTCGATAGTAACAATGTCAGTCGGCGGGGCAGTTTGTGCAAATGCAAGTCCGGCAATTAGTAAAAATATAGGTAGGAAAAGGAATCGTTTCATATGAAAAAAACAATCGGTAAGATAGACGGATATTTTTAATACTTCAAATGTAAAACAAAACTGTTACGTTGCTAAATTGTTAAAAACTAATCAGTTGATTGATCTTTTAAGCCCTATTAATCAAATGATTACATTAAGATAACAAAACCCTCCTTGACATAATCAATCGATTGATTAATTTTGTGCCGTTGAAAGAAATGGATAAAGATAAGATCGATAAAAAAGAACATATCCTTGACGTTGCTGAAAAGGTTTTTTCAGAACTCGGATTTGATGGCGCTTCCACCCGGACAATTTCGGGTGAAGCCGGGGTAAATATGGCGATGCTGAATTATTATTTCGGCTCAAAAGAGGGACTATTCTTGGCCGTTTTTAACAGGAAGATCTCATCATTTAAAAACCTGTTGCAAAATATCGGCAGCGATGACAGTACAACTTCGTGGAATAAGATTGAAAAATATATCGACCTGTATGTGCAGCGTGTGGTTAACAATAACTGCTTCCAGAAGATGCTGTACCAGGAGCTGACTATGCAACGCAGGGGCGATCTGGCCGACCAGATAACACATATATTGATGGCTAATGTTTCGGAGTTGAAAAAGATCATACAGGACGGCATTGACAAAGGCGAATTCAATAAGGGAGTAGACGTAGAACTTGTGATAGCCACTATTTATGGCACCAAAAATTTTATCGTAAATACTCCGCAACTTACCTCCGCTATGCTTGGATTTGATATTCAGGATGACAAAATACTAGAGGAAACATTGAAGCCCCGGATTGAAGCTTATATGAAAAAATTATTAAGAGCTTACTTAGTGAATGAACATGATAACACAAATAAATAACCCCCTTAATCACCCATTTAAAAAAATGGTGAAACCCTTCTACCGTTTCGCTATTGCGATTTTGGTTCCGGGTTTAATGCTAAGTGCAACAGCTTCCGCCCAGGACAGGACCCTGACCCTCGATGAAGCAGTTAAACTGGGCATCCAGAACAGTAAAGTGCTTAAGCTGTCCCAATCAAAAATTGATCAGGCTGTTTCAAAGTACAACCAGGCAAAAGATGAAGTATTGCCTACTGGCAGCGCAAGCTTTGGATACAACCGAGCTGAAATACCTGCCAATCATCTTGCGTTGGGAAAAGCTAATCTCAGTTTGCCAAGCAGTGCAGATGCCTATTTGGGCATTGTGTCGCTGAAAGAGACTATCTATGCTGGCGGTAAATTGAAGTTAGCCCAGCAATCAACAGACCTGCTGACCAAAGTATCGCGTCTGGATGCAGACAAGGACAAAGATGAGATCGCTTACGATGTGATCACTTCATTTTACAACCTGTACAAAATACTGCAAAGCAAAAAAGTAGTTGAACAAAACCTGAAATCGATAGACGAGCAGATCCACCAGTCACAGCGTTTCCTCGACCAGGGCTTGGTAACCAAGAACGATGTGCTGCGTTTCCAGTTGCAACGTTCAACTGTTGAACTGAACGGCATCGACCTCGAAGCTAACCGTAAGATCATCAACTATGACCTGGATATTCTTTTAGGCTTGCCTGAAACTACACAGATCAATATTGCGCAGATCAACGAAACAGATCGCCAGATCGGCTCAGTAGGTAACTATATCGATACTGCCATGGCAAACCGCCAGGAAGTGCAGCAATTGGTATTGCAATCAAAAGTTGCGGATAACAATATAAAAACCATACATGCCAATCAGTTGCCGACACTTGCAGCTTCAGCGGGCGCCTATTATGTAGATGCCGCAGCTAATCCGCTTCCACAGTCAGGTAAATACATTACGCCGATAACCGTAGGATTGACTTTTTCATGGAATTTCTCATCACTGTGGACAAACAAAAACAAAATAAACGAGGCAAATATCCAGCGCCAGCAGGTTACAATTAACCAGGGCATCACGGCCGATAATATCCGAAAGGATGTAAACCGCAGCTACCAGGGTTATGAAGAGGCAGTCAACAAGATCAAATTACTGCAAACCGCAATTGACCAGGCAAGTGAAAACGACAAGATATTGCAATCGAAATACAAAAGCAATATAGCTTCTGCTACCGACAGGGCCGATGCCGAAACATTATTATACCAGGCACAGATCACCCTGGAACTGGCTAAGGCAGACGCAGGACTTGCTTATTATACATTATTAAAATCAACCGGAAAACTTAACAAATAACAAAATTTAACTACCCAATAAAATGGCACAGGAACAAGAACCCAAAAAGAAACCGAACAAGGTTATCCCTATAATACTTGGAGTGGTACTCATAGCTGGTATCATATTCGGAATAAAAGAATACATCTACTATGGCAAACACATTGATACCGACGATGCCCAGATCGACGGCGACGTAAGCCCGGTGGTAGCCCGCGTAGGTGGTTATGTGGATAGCATCTTCTTTGAAGAAAACACCCACGTAAATGCGGGTCAGGTTTTAGTAAAGATCGACGACCGCGACTATAAAGTAAAATTAGAACAAGCCCTTGCTGCTCAAAAAGGCGCCAGCGCAGGTGTTGGTGTTGGTCAGTCGCAGATCATTGCAACTTCAGCTAATTCTTCAAGCGCACGTGCCCAAGCTGAATCAGCTGCTGCAAGATTAGAGAAAGCTGACAAGGACTATGCACGTTACGCTAACCTTGTAAAAGACGGGTCAATCACTCAACAACAGTTTGACCAGGCAAAATCAGACCGTGATGTAGCCGCTGCTACTTACCGTGCTGCACAGGATCAATATAAAGCTGCCTTGGAACAGGTGGGTACAACCCGTAACCAATTGACTGTAACCAACGTTGGCGTTACCCAACGCCAGGCTGATGTTGACTTTGCAAAACTGCAATTATCATACACTACCATTAAATCGCCCGCAAGCGGTATTACTTCTAAAAAGAATATCCAGTTGGGTCAATTGGTACAGGCCGGACAAACTTTATTCAACATTGTAAATGATAACAGCTTATATATTACCGCCAACTTTAAAGAAACACAGTTAACCAACATGAAGAACGGTCAGAAAGCAGATATTGAGGTGGACGCTTTCCCTGATATGAAGCTACATGGCGAAGTTTATAATTTCTCACCGGCTACAGGTGCTAAATTCTCGCTTTTACCTCCGGATAATGCTACCGGCAACTTCGTTAAAGTCGTACAACGCGTCCCCGTTAAAATTAAGATCAATGCTGATAAAGAAACACTGGCAAAGCTGCGTCCGGGTATGAGTGTAAACGTTTCTGTAATTTATAAAAACTAAATACAATGGCCGAAACTGGTTTTAAAAAATGGATCATTACTATTACGGTAATCACGGCTTCATTGCTCGAGCTGATAGACACCACGATAGTAAACGTGGCCTTACCGCAAATACAAGGTAACCTTGGTGCAACGCTGGAAAATGTTGCCTGGGTAGTTACCGGTTATGCGGTAGCCAACGTAATTATACTACCCATGTCCGGATGGCTGGGCAGTTTCTTTGGCCGTAAGAGTTATTTCATAGGCTCTATTGTATTATTTACCATTGCCTCATTCCTTTGCGGTAATGCACACAGCTTAAACGAGTTAGTTATATTCCGTATCATACAGGGTGTTGCCGGAGGTGGTTTAATATCAACCTCACAAGCCATTTTGGTGGAAACCTGGCCCCGTGAGCAAATTGGAACGGCTACAGCCTTATTTGGTTTAGGTGCGGTGGTTGGACCAACTGTTGGGCCAACTATCGGTGGTTTTATTACCGATCATTATACATGGCAATGGATATTTTATGTGAATATTCCTGTTGGAGCTGTGGCCGCGTTCTGTGCTTATACATTTATCAATAAAACACCTAAGGAAGGCAAGGGAAAACCCATCGACTGGTGGGGCATACTCTTACTGGCAATAGCCGTAGGTAGCCTGCAAGTGATATTGGAAAAAGGTGAGTCGGAAGACTGGTTTGCAAAAACTTACATTTTGGTACTTACCATAACCGCTATTTTAGGCACTATTTTATTCATCTGGCGTGAAACTACTTATGAGTATCCAATAGTGAATTTCGGAATTTTGCGACACCGGAGCTTCGCGGTAGGGATGTTCACCTCGTTTATATTAGGCTTTGGTTTGTATGGTTCGGTGTTCGTATTCCCGGTATTCTGTCAGAACCTGTTGGGATTTACCGCACAGCAAACGGGCGAGCTATTGTTCCCCGGCGGTTTGTGTACTATTGTCATGATGCCATTTATCGGCAAAATGCTGAATAAGGGTATTCCTGCACAGTTTATGGCTACTGCCGGTATGTTTTTGTTCTTTGTATTTACATTCATGCTCAGCGGATCAACTTTGGAAACCGGCGAAATAAATGTGTTGATACCATTATTGATCCGGGGTGTGGGTATGGCCCTATTATTCGTTCCGTTAACCACACTAGCTATTGCCGACTTGAAAGGAGCTGAGATGGGACAAGGAACGGGTTTAAATAACATGATGCGCCAGCTGGGCGGTTCTTTCGGTATCGCGGCCCTAACAACGATCATCCACATCCGCCAGGGCGTACACCGTAACAACCTGCTAACTAACGTTAACCCGTATAACAATGCGTTTTTACAACGTATGCACATGATGGAACAGGCATTTATGGCAAAGGGCAAATCGGCCATTGATGCTACACAGATGGCCTACAGGGCTATTGAAGGTGCGGTTGTAAGGCAATCATTGTTATTAACCTACGATGATGCTTACCTGATATCCGGGTTGATCATGTTGTTCTCTATTCCGTTGATATACCTGCAGCCATTTAAAAAGGGCAAGGTAAGTATGCCAACAGATGCTCACTAAATGATAAAAGCCGTTCGGTCTTGCAACTGAACGGCTTTCCCCAAAAAAAATTTTACAATTAAAAGTTTTGATATCAAACCTCAACTCCGGATCATTCCTAAAAAATCACGTTTTTGAAATTGAGTAATCTTATGGTATAAAATTATGATTTTTAGAATCATAATATCAAGGAATTAAACAAAATATTACTAACAAATTTAAATCTTTTCACATTTTAAAACGCCTCTGCCTCAATACCGGCGACGATTATCCAATAGTTCAGGCTGTTGTTCTAAACGCCTAATATTTAAGGCTCTCCTGATATTTTTCTAAACAAAAAAGCTTAAAATTGGCTTATTATCGTGGTGTGAACCATGAGAATTAAAAGGAAGTTGATCCTGATGGGAATTTTAAGCAAACGATATCTTAAAACGCTGTGGAAAGTTATCGTGGCCACTTTTATGGGTTTTATTAACGACAATGGCTTAAAACTTAGCGCATCACTGGCCTACTATACTGTCTTTTCTCTTGCCCCGCTTATTATATTGGTTATTTCTATATCTAGCCTGGTATTACGGCACTACTCCTTTAACGATGCTTTGTATGATCAGATGTCGCAATTTATAGGACATGATGCAACGACTCAATTACAGTTAATTATCAAAAACCTTCAGCTTTCGGGTAAAACCGGCGTGGCTCTGCTGTCGGGAATTATTATTTTATTGCTAGGTGCCAGCAGTATGTTTGTTGAAATACAGGATTCGCTAAACATTATCTGGAGGGTAAAAGCTAAACCTAAAAAAGGTTGGCTAAAATGGCTGCAAAACCGTTTTCTTTCGTTCTCACTAATCATAGCTCTTGGATTTTTGCTATTAGTTAGCCTTATTATTGATTTGATCATAAAAGCCCTCAGCACCCGTTTAGAGCATTTTTTACCATATGTAACGGTAACCATCTTCGACTTGATAAATATGGCTCTTACCTTGCTTGTGATTTCAGCATTGTTTGGGATCATATTTAAATTTCTGCCCGATGCGAAGATCAAATGGAAAGATGTTCGCTCGGGAGCTATTTTTACAGCGCTGCTGTTTATGCTTGGCCAATACCTTATCGGATTATATATTCAATATACTGCCCAGGGTTCTGCTTATGGGGCGGCTGGTTCTATTATAGTCATTTTGGTTTGGATCTATTACACGTCTATCATTTTATATATTGGCGCCGAATTTACCCAGGTATATGCTGAAGCATCCGGCAGCCGGATAGAACCTGCTGAGTATGCGGTGCATGTGCTGCAAACCGAAATAGAACACGAAGTAGATAAACTCCCCCCACAAAACCCCGACCTACAGGGCAATTTGAAAGAGGCAAAAAAACCGGCCAGTCAGTAATTGTCATGTATATAGGTGACGATGCGGACCATTTCATCACGGATCTCACCTGTCGGCCTGGTAAAATTGTTATTCATAAATGAAAATGCCAGGCGTTTTCCTTTCCTTGTCACCAGGTAGCCGCTTTGATTGTGGTTATTGGACAATGACCCTGTTTTGGCCCACACAAAGGGTACGCCATTATCTGTTTTGTATGCCTTACGTATTGTTCCGGCAACGCCTCCAATAGGCATCAGGCTGTGCAATAAACTATCGTTTTTCATTTGGTCCGATATTTTGCATAACAATGCAACTATGGTTCTTGGTGTAAACAGATTAAATCTGGAAAGCCCTGAACCATCTACCCATTGAGGCGTATCCGGCAAATCGTTCAGATAGTGCGTCTTTGAATAAGCAATCACTGAGTCAGCGTTCAGTATTTTAAACTTGCTTGATGAACATTCCAGCAATAGCTGCTCTGCAATAAAATTGTCGCTCGGCTGCAGCATGTGTTTATAAACCGTGTCAGCATTAGCATCAAAAATAGTTTTGGCACTATCAACTAAAGGGAGGTGCACTTCGCATATCTCTTTTCTTAAAGTATCCTGTAATATAGCCAGGGTAAGGGATGTACTTGTTTTCCAGGGAATTTCTTTATGATAGCCGACCGGCACTTTCATAGCAGGATAAACAAAACAATTGGTCAAAAAATCACGCCGTACCCTGAATGTTGCCGGTTTATAATTGCTATCGCATTTTAAATATTGAGCCAGGTAAGACGGCGTAATTTTCAATTGTCCGCTGCTAGCAGCTGATAACACTGCTACATTATCTTCAACGGGCAATTCGGTTATTTCGGCCTGGTAATAATCGTTATAATCATCCCATGCCCATCCTGAACCAAAAAACTCATTTTGATATTGGCCGGATGAAAAGAACAATTTCTTATCCGAGTTTTTTAAAAGTTCAAATCCTTTTAGCCCTTTAAGGTCTGTATGCAAAAAAGCGGGGTCACCAGTACCCCAAAATATCAGCGAATCATTGCGCGTGACGTATTTTAAAGCGGGGATAGAGTCGCCCAACATTTTCAGGCAGGTATAAAAAGTGAAGAGCTTGGTATTGGATGCAGGTGTAAAATATTTATCCGAATTAAGCTGATAGATCATCTTCTTTGCATCCATGTCATATAACGCAAAGCCCGTAAAATGATCTTTTACAATTGCGGAGTGCTTAAAAAGTTTCCTGATTTTTCGCTTCCTGATTTTGCCCGCATCGGCAGTAGTGTTTATCAGCAAAAATATTGCTGCTATCAGTAACATTATCCGGCTTCTTCGCATCATATAATTTTAGGTAACTAAAGTATTTATCGTAAATTTATTAAATTCAATTATAAACAAATTGTTACTTAAACTAACTCATAGAACTAAGCTTCTGCCTGCTTTAGGTTTGATTTGTTTACTGTGCTTTTGTCATGTTCCCGCCCATGCCCAATATTTTGATATAGACAACGGTTATAAGTCAGTAAAAGTCCCCTTTAAACTGATAAGGAACCTGGTAGTTATAAAATTAAAAATAAATGGTAGAGGCCCGTTTAATTTTATTCTGGACACTGGTGTGGGCCTTATGATTATTACCGAACCCAAATTAGTCGACTCTATCAATCTTCAGAATAAACGCACCATCAAAATGTCGGGGCTTGGGGAAGGCGATGCTTTTGAGGCATATGTAACACCGCCGTTGAAAATAGAGATACCCAACCTAACCAGTTACGATGTCGCAGCGGCAATACTCAAAACAGATCACTTTAATCTGTCAAATTTTGTGGGCATACCCATTCATGGGCTATTGGGCTACGAGTTTTTTAACAATCTTGCGGTAAAACTAAGTTTTGTTGACAGTAGCATAACCGTTTATAAGCCAAAAGACGTACGCAAATTCAGAACGGGCGAGAAATTGCCGATGACGGTAGAATATCACAAACCATACATACAAGCAAAAGTTACGCTACCTAATGGAACCGTACAGATGAGCAAACTGGTGATTGATCTTGGAGCCGGGCATCCTATTTCGCTCGAAAATATGATCAAAAAAAACGGGCTTCCGCAAAAGTTCATTATCGCCAATTTAGGTGTAGGCCTGGCGGGGCCTATTAGCGGTTTTTTAAGCCGGGTAGATGAGGTAGACATTGGTAAATACCGGTTGAAAAAAGTGATCACTTCCTTCCCGAATGATTACGATGAGGCGACGATGAAAAGTTTATCTGTCCCGCGGGACGGAAACCTTGGAGTGGGTATATTGAAAAGATTTACAGTGGTATTTGATTACCCGGATAATGCTATCTACTTGAAACCTAATGCAAACTTTGGTGATCCTTTTGAACACGATATGAGCGGCATAGAATATTATGCCGCAGGCGAAGGCCTGAAACACCTGGTGATAAGCAGGGTGGAGCCTGGCTCAGCAGCCGACGAAGTAGGCCTGGAAAAAGATGATGAGATCACTTCCATCAATTTTAAACCGGTAGCTGATATGTCTCTTGAAGAAATAGACAATCTCCTTAAATCAAAAAACGATCGCAATCTTTTGATTGAAGTGTATCATGATCATAGATTTGATAGGGTCATTCTCACACTCAAACGCCGGATCTGATCAGCGCGTCTTTATTTCAATTGGCTTATATTTTCAAAGAAGGCACTTTGCAAATCAAGTAACGATTTCACTTTTATTGTTTCGCCATAAGTATCAAAACACAAAAACTCAACCTTTCCCGGGTGCCTGGTATCGATCTCTCAAAAAAATTGAACGTTTGAAAAAAATAATGGCGGGTAATGATATTTTTTCTCTTGTTTGGTCTGGAAGAGTTTAACCTGAACCCAAACGCATTAATCCATTGGTGGATCCGGGTATGAAGTGAAGATGTGATCTTTTTCATAGGCAACCTTTTCATTTCTAACGGAAAACCGTTGCCCTTGTTTTCAGCATGGACAAATTTGTTTTTTAACAGCGGTTCCTAAAACACGCTTAAAGCTGGCTGGAGAGTCAGTAAAAAATTTTCCACAAAGTGAAATGTAACCTATTGAAACAGTTCACGTACAAAGCTTTAATTAATTTACTCAACGTACCCAAATATGAGACGATTTAGACACATAATGCCATTAATATTACTAGCATGTTTTATTAGTATTAACGGTTGTAAAAAAGACAAAACACCTGGACCATCGGGAGCTACAGGTGCTACCGGAGCTACAGGTGCATCTGGAACTCCCGGAGCCATTGGCGCAACTGGTGCCACCGGGGCGATCGGACCGACTGGTCCTTCCGGAGGCCCTGTCGGACCAACTGGTGCTACAGGCGCCACCGGAGCAAATGGAACAAACGGAACTAATGGTACCAATGGAACCAATGGTGCAACCGGAGCAACGGGCGCTACCGGTGCTGCCGGAACTGCAGGTGCAACCGGAGCAACAGGGGCCGCTGGAACTAACGGCGCGACTGGAGCTACAGGCGCTGCAGGTGCAACCGGAGCCACAGGCGCAACAGGTGCTGCTGGAACCCCGGGCGCAACAGGTGCAACTGGTGCAACCGGTGCAGATGGAACTACAAGCGTGCAAACATATATACTGCAAAATAAAACTGTGGCCGGAATAGGCAATACAACTATAAATTTACCTGCTGGCAATACTTTAACGCAACAGGTTATTGACCAGGGCCTGGTGCTTGTATATGTTAATACCTCCGGTGCAGGCAGCGCATGGTATACTTTACCATACAATGGTGTTGCCCAAATTAACCTGGTAAGTATACAAGCCGGTTCGATAACGGTAAATGCAAGTTCTAACCAAACAGGGCTTTATTTTAAAGTCGTTGTTATACCAAGCGCTAACCCAGCTGTTTTAGGGTTCAAAAACAACCCGTCGCTCTTTAACAGCTACAACCAGGTTGCTAATACCCTGAATTTGAAAAACTAATAATTAAAGTTCAAATAAGTTAACCCTCTGATCTAATAAATCGGGGGGTTTTTTGTTTTATAATGTAACAATGATATGATTTTTAGCCATTTAATATTTTTAAGTTGAACCTTTGCGTTTTGTTATAGTCTTTTATGGCTTTGACAGTATATCAACGAAAAGTTATGAAACCCATATTCCTTATTATTATTTTTTCTTTATTTATTACGACTTATGCTGAAGCGCAAACCGGAAGGGAAGTGCATGGCACGATAACGGACTCTACTCAACTCGGCGTTCCCGGGGCCAACGTTAAACTGATATCAGATAAAGGAGACAGTACCGTAACAATTACCGATCCCAACGGAAAATTTGTTTTCCCTTCTGTCAATGGTACTAAACTCACATTCACAATATCATCAATTGGCTATCAAAGCATCAAAAAGCATTTTGCGCTTGATGACGATACCAAACCCGCTACCCTGGGCACAATTATCCTGAAACCCGAAACTAATACCCTGCAGGGAGTAACTATCGTGGGTGTTAACCCTGTTACGCTGAAGGAGGATACCGTTGAATATAAAGCCAGCGCATACAAAGTACGCGAAAATGCACCTGTTGAAGACCTGATAAAGAAGTTACCTGGTGTTGATGTGGATGTGAACGGCAATGTTACCACACAAGGTAAACAGGTAACCAAAGTGCGGATCAATGGAAAGGATTTTATGGGCGGCGATGTGCAAAGCGCAACAAAAAATCTTCCTGCCGACGTGGTAGAAAATATCCAGATGATTGATGACTATGGCGACCAGGCAAACCTGACCGGCGTAAAAACGGGCGAGCCGGATAAGATCATGAATATCACTATCCGTAAAGATAAAAACTACGGCTATTTTGGTCAGGCAACTGCTGGTGATGGTGAAGATGCACTTCCATCGAGCCCGGGCAGCACACCGGATGCCAATCGTTACTTATTTTCATTAAACGCATTTCGCTTTAATGGCGACCAGCAGACGGCCCTGCTTGGAAGTGTGAATAATACCAACGTCAATACATTCAGCTTTGGCTCTAACGGAGGTGGCGGCTTTGGCGGAGGTTTCGGCGGCGGCGGAGGTGGTGGCGGACGGGGCAACGCAGCACGAGGAGCATTGAGTTCAGGAAATCTTACCACCACTCAGAACGGCATAACCGATGCCCATTCTATTGGTGCCAACTTCCGCGATCAATGGGGTAAAACATTGTCGGTATATGGCAGTTACAGCTTCGCAGATAATACGGTAAACACCAACAGCAATAATAACCAGCAAAACTTTAGTCAGTTCAACCCGAGCACCAATAATCAAACCAGTAAGGAGGTTAACAGGAACATCAACCACCGCTTTACCTGGAATATGGAGTATAAACCCGATACGATCAATTATCTGAAGATAACGCCAACATTTTCCTATGGGGGTACACGCTCAAATGAGCTGGATAATAACAACCTGAATTATACGAACAACGCTTCACAAAACCTTGTTTCGAACACCAGCTCATTCGGCAATTCTGATGCACCCACTTATGGCATCAACGCCTTGTTTAACCACCGCTTTAATAAGCACGGCCGTAACTTTAGCATTAATATTAATTTGAGCACCGGCAAGAGCGATCAATATCAAAATATAACTAATAATTTTACTGTTGGCCGGCCAAATGCGCCAGGAAATGAGGAGATCAATACCAACAGTCGAACTACTACTATTGGCACCAATTTATCTTACCTGGAGCCTATTGGCAAACGTGATTACCTGGAGGTGAATTATGCATTCAACCACTCGCATACTACCAACGATAAATTGACCGACACATTGGTTGACATAACTAATCAAACCTACAATTTCGTTGATACATTAAGCACTAAGTACAACTATAACTTCACGACCAACCGTTTTGGACTAAACTATCGTTTTATTGAGAAAAAATATAATTATACTCTTGGTATTGCTGCACAGCCGGCTGTACTGGACGGGTATTCTCCGCTTACCGGCTTAAGCACTCACGTAAACACGTTTAATGTGATCCCGACCGCCCGGTTTATATATAATTTTTCGAGAAGTCAGGCATTTACGGTGAACTACAATGGCTCGAGCAGCTCGCCAAGCTTTACGCAGTTGCAGCCAACTATCGACTGGTCGAACGCCTTGTACCCGGTACAGGGAAATCCTTTCCTGAAGCCGCAGTTCACCAATAATTTCTCGCTGCGTTATAATAAGTTCAGCTTTGCAACCGGCAACATTTTCTTTGTCAATTTCAGCGCACAGCAAATAAATAACCAGATAGTAAGCAACACGATTACTTATGCCAATAAAAGCTCGATATTGACGCAATACCTGAATGCCGATGGCTATTATCATATTAACGGAAGCCTGGTGTATGCAAAACCGTGGGAGAACCGCAAGTACACTCTTTTTCTGACAGGTTCGGCAAATTACACTAATGGCATAAGCTACCTTACCGACGTGAACACTGTTGCGGGTGATTCGATCGCCCAAAAAAATATTTCCAAAAACTTTCAACTTACTCCGGGTCTGCGGTTCAGGATAGATATTACCGATGTGGTTGATGCACAGGTTTTAACTAACTATGCCTTTAATCATACCGTCAACTCAGTATCCAGCAAATTAAACAGCGGCCTCAACACCCGGACCTGGAACATCGGGGTGAACGGGAAAAACTATTTCTTTAAGGACTGGACATTTAGCTACGATTATACCAAAGCTATTAATTACGGATACGCCGGCCTTGGTAAGGTAACCAACCCTAATATACTGAATTTGTATGTAGAGCGCCGGTTCCTGAAAGATAACCGGGCCACCATCCGCCTGTCGGCATTTGACTTGTTTAACCAAAACACCGGGTATACAACTAATTCAACCCCAAGTTCATTCACCGAAACCAACGTTAACCGACTGGCAAGATACTACTTGGCGACATTTACATTCCGCTTGCAAAAATTTGCGGGTAAAACACCAACTCAAAATCCGGAAAGGCAATTCAGAAGAGGTAACAGGGGCGACGGGATGGGCGGCCCTCCGGGGCCCCCGGGCGGACCAAACGATTAATATTCTTGCCTCATTTATAGAAAAGGCCGATGTAAAAAATTACACCGGCCTTTTTCTTGCACCAAATTTATAATAATTATTAATTATTATTCACTAATACACTATTGATAACCTGTTCAAGTTGCTGCAGATCGAATGGTTTAGCCAGGTAACTTTCCGCGCCGGCGTTACTTGCAAGTAGCTGGATATCGCTGTTTGCGGAAAAGTATATTACCGGTATATCTTTCAACCGGTTATCATTTTTCAATGTCTGGGTGGCAACAATTCCGCCGGCATCCGGTATCCAGTTGTCCATCAAAATCACGTCCGGGTGTATGGCCGAAACTTTTTCAGCCACATTATTGCAATCAGTAAAAGCGTGTACTTCCCACCCTTGTTCTTCTAAAACATAGCTGCAAATTGAAAGTATATCCTCATCGTCATCAAATATGACGATCTTTTTTGTAGAGGCTTTATCCATTCCTTAGGGTCAATCTTTAATGTATTTATACCAAAATAAGGCTGTGAATGTTTTAGTTTTTTTAATTTAATCTAATATGTATAATTAACACTAATTAATCAACCATTTGCCGGTCCGATAGTTGTATTAGTTGCTCATGTCTTTGTTACTGTCACCAACAAACTACCCCGCCCAGCCCTCTCTATCCAAACTCCTAAAGTGTATTGCTTCAGCCAAATGCTCCAGTTTTATTTCCTCGCTGCCGGCTAGGTCGGCAATGGTGCGCGATACTTTTAAAATGCGGTCATAGGCACGTGCGCTGAGGCCGAGCTTTTCCATGGCTTTTTGCAACAGCGTTTGCCCGGCGGGATTTATCTTGCAGATGTCCCGCACCATTTGGGGGCTCATTTGCGCATTGGCATGCAATTCGGGTTTGTTACCGAAGCGCTCGGTTTGTATATCACGCGCTTTGATCACACGGCTACGGATATCTTCGCTTTTCTCCGCTAAACGGTCGGAGGATAATTCGGAAAAGTTTACCGGCGTTACTTCCACATGCAGGTCGATACGGTCAAGCAGCGGGCCCGAAATTTTATTCAAATATTTTTGGACAGCACCCGGCGGACAGGTACACTCTTTTTCCGGTTGATTATAGAAACCACACAAACACGGGTTCATGCTGGCGATCAGCATTACATTCGCAGGGTAATCAACCGAAAGTTTTGCTCTTGAAACGGTGATTCTTCGTTCTTCCAGTGGCTGTCTCATTACTTCAAGCACCGAACGCTTAAACTCTGGCAATTCATCCAGGAACAACACCCCATTATGCGCCAATGAGATTTCACCCGGCTGCGGATTGCTGCCTCCGCCTACCAGGGCCACATCACTAATGGTGTGGTGTGGCGAGCGAAATGGCCTCACCGTTACCAACGCATCTGCCGCTGCCATCTTACCTGCTACCGAGTGTATCTTGGTCGTTTCCAGCGACTCGTTCAAGCTCAAAGGAGGCAATATAGACGGCAGCCGTTTTGCCAGCATTGTTTTCCCCGCTCCTGGCGGACCGATCAGGATCACATTATGCCCGCCTGCGGCGGCTATCTCTAAAGCACGCTTGATATTTTCCTGTCCTTTTACGTCGCTGAAATCACTATCATAGTTGTTCAGGCTATTAAAAAATTCCTCGCGGGTATTTACTACTTCGGGTTTCAATTCAATATCGCCATTGAAAAATCCGGCTACTTCACTGACGCTTTCCACACCATAAACTTCAAGGTCATTTACGATTGCAGCCTCACGAGCATTTTGTTTGGGCAGGATAAATCCTTTAAATCCTTCCTTGCGTGCTTGTATGGCTATAGGTAAAGCCCCTTTTATCGGCTGTAAACTCCCGTCGAGCGAAAGTTCGCCCATGATAATGTATTTTTCCAGATTTTCACTAACTACCTGCCCAGAGCCGGCGAGTATACCGAGGGCTATTGGAAGATCATATGCTGAGCCCTCCTTGCGGATGTCTGCCGGCGCCATATTTACAATTATTTTTTGCCGGGGCATGCGGAAATTATTGGTTTGCAGGGCGGCTTCAATACACTGCATAGATTCACGCACGGCGTTATCCGGCAGGCCAACAATCAAATAGAATGGTTTGGCCCCGCCACTTATATTTACTTCAATGGTTATTGTGATGGCCTCTATACCATAAACGGCACTCCCGAAAGTTTTAACTAACACGATGGATAAAGTTTATTCTATGCGAAAGATATAGAATTTTCGTGAAGATGGGAAATTACTACCTTTCCTTTAAAGAGGGCCGGGGCGAGCTAAGAAATCCCCATCAATGATCAGTAGCTTAACACATTCTCGGAAACCGACCGGTGACTGCTCAGACCATCAGAAACAACATAGGTCATACCGGCAGCTAAGGTGAATTCCTCGCCGCTCTCCAACTCGCTTACAAATTCACCTTCCAAACAATGCACGATATGACCTTTTTGGCACCAATGGTCGGCCAGGTAACCTGCCGAATAGTTTACTATCCTGATGCGCAGCCCGGGAAATTGTAAGGTTTGCCAGATGGCTTCGCCCCTTTCGCCGGGATGTATGGTTTTTACAATTTCCGACCAGTTAATGGTTTGAAAATCATTATTCGATAAGCTCATTTATACTGCTGTAAACAGCATAAAGCTACAAATTATGATCACGTTTACCAGTACGATAACCGATATCCTGTTCATATTATGACGATTGATATGGGCCAGACTCGTATTCAACCGGGTTAACCACCGGTTATTCAAAAGAACCATGTAGTTAAACAGCATAAAAAATGCCGCCCCAAACAAAATAACCAGATCTATCCCCGGTCCCGCAGCTATCCATTGCGATCGTAATATCAACTGGCCTAAAAGCATGGCAGTTGTGAGTGCGATGATCAACAAAAAACTCACATTAAATAGTGATTTGAACTGAGGTAATTTACCCTGACCGAAATTCCTGAATATCCACCTGTAAGACGGTACATAAATGGATTGATAAGTCCTGCTCATCGCTATAAATGTTTAAAGGTTAACGGCTTACAAATACCTATAGGGTGAGGTATCTGCTTTGATTTATTGGTTTAGTGTTATAACGCCTATCTTTAGCTAAAAGTATATTATTTTGAAATATTTTATTTTACAAAACAATATATAAAATGATGGCCTTACAACAAAACTAAATTATAGATCATTTCACTGGCTTGACGAGTACAAGAATTTATTTATAAATATTTCGACCTCGCACAATCATTCATCGTCCGACATATCAAAGTCAGCCAATAAATTAATGTTAGGGTCAAAAATTACATTCTTAAAATTTCCATCACCAGGTATTTCAATCCTTGTTCTTTTATTCTTTACTTCAATTTTATGTAATCGATTAGCGATCGAACATTCGAGAGTGAACTCGTAAAGGTTACTTTGCTTCTGTTCTACGTTGATAATGAAAGACTTTTTAGCTTTATTATATAGTAAATAGATGTGCAATTGCGGGTGTCCTGCCGTATAGACCCATTGCTTAAAAAATTGCTGCAGGCTTTGTCCACTGGCTGCTTCCAGCTCGGCGCGCAGGTTTTCGGTATTGGCATTTTTACCGTCGTACTTTTTATAATAGGCACGGATGCCTTTCCAATAAGCTTCGTCACCCAATTTACGACGCAGCATGTGTAATACCCAACCGCCTTTCTGGTAGCTGTTGGCGTTTAGCAATACCATATAGTTGTTATGAACCGTGGTGTCCACCACAGGCGTTTTTCTTTTATTTTCAAAATCAAAAACGGTTTCGCGGTCGGCCTTCAGGCGTTTTTTTAAAGTATCTACACTGTATTTATGCTCCAGGTAAACATTGGTCATATAAGTGGCAAAGCCCTCGCTGAGCCATAAGTTACTGAAGCTCGTTTCACTAGCGGCATCACCAAACCATTGATGCGCAATTTCATGAGCCATCAATTCTTCAATTCCTTTGTCGCCTACAGATTCTTCGAAGTAAAATATACAGCTGGAATTCTCCATACCGCCGAATATGGTTTTCGATTGCACATTAGCTAGTTTCTCAAAAGCATACGGACCAACTTTATTGATATAGTAAGCCAGTATTTCTTTGGCTACGGCATAGCTGGCAAAACCCTTGTCCTTATTCTCAGGGAATACATAAGTATAAACAGGAATATTGTTTACGTCGCCGGTATGGTCTATCGCGAAATCTGCCACACCGATTACCATCACTTTGGTAGGGCATTCAGCCTTTTCGCTCCAATGGGTCAGTTTCATATTATCAGATAGCGCCTTTTCATCAACTTTTGAACCGTTGGATACCACCTGGTAATGATCGGGGGCGGTAACAATAAAATCGACGGTTGCTTTATCGGCCGGCTCATCTGCACAGGGCAGCCAATTGTGAGCACGATTGGGCCAGTTATCGCCAAAGAACGTGCGGTGCCCGAATTTATTGGTGGAGATGATTAACCCATCGGCAGGGATGCCGCTGTAATTGATTACATAGGTATGCCCGCTGCCTGCTTGGCTATCAGTAGTTATAGTGACGTCGTCTGCATTTTGGTGAAAAGACACTGGGTTACCATTTTCGGTTACGTCGCTAACGAGCATGCCTTTCCCGTCGCTCTTTTGCTTTACCAGGTTAATTTGGAATGATCCTACGTCTTTCAGATAGCGCAAGCTAATTTCTGCCTGACCCTTTATGCTATCGTTTTTATCATTCAGCTGAATGTTGAAGTTGTAATGTTGTATGTCGATAACCGCGCCGGGGGATTGCGCATTTGCAGATAAACAAAAAAGAGAGCAAAAAGAAAATAGGCCCAGGGTATACTTTCGCATAGTTGATTATTGGTAAGGCTAAAGATAAAGCATTTAAACAAAAAGAGCGGCTCGCGCTGCTCTAAGGTTATTTTAGAATATTTCGTATTGTATAAACTTAATGACCATCTATTTCTATAGTAAAGCTTACCGGGAATTCATATTCAACCGTAACAGGTTTTCCATTAAGTTCCGCCGGGGCCCATTCGCCCTCCATGAGTTGAACGGCATGTAATGCAGCCTCTCCGCAGCCATTAGCTAAATCCTTTTTAATCCTGAAGTTAGACGTCTTTCCCTGTGCATCGATAGTAAAAGCAATCAATGCTTTCCCTTGCGTATTTTTTTCTTTGGCCTCCGTAGGGTAGCGAAGGTTCTTATAGAGTGCCATTCCCCTATCATTGTCGGTACCCAAATATAAAGGCGGATGATCTAACACCATTTTTACAGTATCTCCACCACTAATCACCTCCTGTTTTACTGTATCGGCAGTGCTAGTCTTGTGGAATAGTAATTTTCTGTCCGTAAAATCGTAGGAAAGCTGATGACCGCCTTTGGTATCATAAAAATCCCAAATACTTACCCTTTGATCATCCTTATACGAGCCTGACTTGGTAATGTAAATGTTATATTTCTTAGTTAAAGAATCCTGCATCTTTGCATTATACTTCCAAAAGCCATTTTTCTGGTCGTTTTTGTATGGGCCCGTGCTTGCTACGTATTGGGTATAGTGAGTATAGGATAAATCTGGTATGTAACCATAATTGATCCAAATGCTATCCTTTTTGTCGTTTTTGTAAAATCCTTCGGTCCACAACAGATTGTTACGGATCAGTTTCTCGGTATAGGGGCCTTCTTTAATATCATGATTGGCATCCGATACATAATACTCAAACAATACACCCTTGCGTTGGTCTTTCAAGGTCCTTTTGGTTGTTTGCGCGAAAAGACTACTAGTTATAGCAATTGCAATTAATGATAAGGTTGTTTTCATGTTCTAAATATAAACAGTATTTAAACAAAAAAAGCGGCTGTGCCGCTCTAAGGTTATTTTAGAATATATACAAATTCCGACATCGAACTTCCGACTTCCGAAATCATTTATCGTGGCATTCTGCGCATCATATTGGCCATTGCTGCCGGGTTGCTCATCTGCTTCATCACTTTGCGCATGTCTTCAAACTGCTTGATCAGGCGGTTTACTTCCTGCAAATCAGTACCTGAACCCTTGGCGATACGCATGCGGCGGCTTTGGTTGATGGAGTCCGGATTTTCCTTTTCAAATGGGGTCATCGAAAGGATGATCGACTCAATGTTTTTGAAAGCATTATCATCTACTTCTACATCCTTCATCATCTTGCCAACGCCAGGTATCATGCCTATCAGGTCCTTCATGTTACCCATTTTCTTGATCTGCTGTATCTGGCTGTAGAAGTCGTTAAAGTCGAATTTATTTTTCCGGATCTTCTTTTGCAGTTCGGCAGCTTCTTTCTCGTCAAACTGCTGTTGCGCACGTTCGACCAGCGAAACCACATCGCCCATCCCCAAAATACGCGAAGCCATACGATCAGGGTGGAACACGTCCAGCGCTTCCATTTTCTCACCGGTACCGATGAACTTAATCGGCTTGTTCACCACTGATTTGATCGATAGCGCCGCACCACCACGGGTATCACCATCCAGCTTGGTTAAAACCACACCAGTAAAATCCAGGCGGTCATTGAACACTTTCGCCGTATTCACCGCATCCTGACCGGTCATGGAGTCCACCACAAACAATATCTCGTGCGGGTTCACCGCAGCTTTTACCTGCTCGATCTCCTTCATCATGGCCTCGTCAATCGACAAACGACCGGCAGTATCCACAATGACTACGTTATTGCCGTTCTGCTTTGCTTGCGCAACACCTTCTTTGGCAATAGCAATTGGGTCTTTTGATTCCAGGTTAGCATAAACCGGAATACCGATCTGTTCGCCCAAAACTTTCAACTGTTCAATAGCTGCGGGGCGGTATACGTCGCCCGCTACAAGCAAGGGCTTTTTGTTCTTTTGTGATTTTAAGAAATTTGCCAGTTTACCGCTGAAGGTGGTTTTACCCGCACCGTTCAAACCAGCGATCAAAATCACGGTTGGAGTAGCCGGGAAGTTCAGGTCAGCGGTGCTGCCGCCCATCAGTTCGGTCAGCTCATCGTTCATGATCTTGGTGAGCAACTGACCAGGAGAGATAGAGGTCAATACATTCTGACCCATTGCTTTCTGCCTTACCTCATCGGTAAAAGTTTTGGCAGTTTTATAGTTAACGTCGGCATCCAGAAGGGCCTTGCGGATCTCCTTCATGGTTTCGGCCACGTTGATCTCGGTAATAGTTCCTTGTCCCTTCAGGACCTTAAACGCCCTGTCGAGTTTATCCGAAAGATTTTCAAACATGAGTATAAAATACTTTAATCTTTAAATTGAGGATGCAAAGTTAAGATTTTGAAGCAATTCCCGCTCCGCCTAAAGTCAAAAAGCTAATCTTACTAATACACCATTGAGCTTAAAATAAGTGTTATTATCACTTTTAACAATATTTTAACAAATAAGGTGTAACGCCCTGCTTATTTTCTTCATCTTATATCCATATACCTTATTGATGCGAATTTTTACCTTTCTGGCTTTTACCCTGCTCGCGGTTACTGCATTTCCGCAAACCACGATTAAAAAATATATTGCTACCCGAACAGAAAAGGCACCGAAAATTGACGGCATTTTGGATGATGATATTTGGCAAAATGTACCCATTGCCACTGATTTTGTTGAGTTGCAGCCCACAGCCGGTCGCCATGAAATTAACGAAGAGCGAACAGAGGTAAAGATCATCTACGACAACACGGCCATCTACGTCGCAGCCCGGATGTATGAAACTGATTCAAAAAAGATAGCGCGCGAATTAACCACCCGGGACAACGTGGCTGCCGATGACTTTTTCGGAATTATACTTGATACCTACCACGACGGGATAAACGGAGTAGGTTTTTATGCTACCGCAGCGGGTGCACAGTTTGATGCTAAATATACACCCCCAAATCAAAACGGGAATATTGAAGATGCCAGCTGGAATGCCGTTTGGGAGAGCAAGGTCAATATAAATGATAAGGGCTGGACGGCTGAATTTAAAATACCATACTCTGCCTTGCGGTTTGCCAAAAAAGATGTACAAAATTGGGGCCTGCAATTTATAAGGGAACGCAGGGGCGTAAACCGCCAGCTGTTCTGGAATGAGCTCGATCCGAAGAAAACCGGCTTAATGAACCAGGAAGGCGAATTAGATGGTATTGAAAAAATAACCCCGCCATTGCGCCTGGCTTTCTATCCATATTTTGCTACGTATGTTAATCATTATCCATACAATACTCCGGGGCTGAGCAACACGACCACCTCATTTAATGGCGGAATGGACGTAAAATACGGCGTCAATGAAAGCTTTACACTGGACATGACCCTGATCCCCGACTTCGGGCAGGTTCAGTCGGATAACAAGATATTGAACCTTACGCCATTCGAAGTAAAGTACCAGGAAAACCGCCCGTTTTTTACCGAGGGTACTGAGCTTTTTAACAAGGGCAATATTTTTTATTCACGCAGGGTAGGTGGTCAGCCAATCAATTATTCTAAAGCTTCTGACAACCTCGCTCCCGGTGAAACAGTAATCAAAAACCCTACTGAAGCCAAATTATATAATGCAACAAAATTGTCGGGCAGATTAGCTAACGGATTGGGGATAGGGGTATTCAACGCCGTTAGCGCCCCGGCATATGCTACCATACAAGATAGCCTGGGTCACAAACGCCAGTTTCAAACGTCTCCGGTCACGAATTATAATATCATTGTTCTGGATCAAAACCTGAAAAATAATTCTGCAGTCACAATCATCAATACTAATGTAGAACGTTTTGGAAAAGATTATTCGGCAGACGTAGGCGGCTTCGTTTTCAACCTCAACAACAAGAAAAATTCCTATAACCTGAGCGGATATGGTTTGATGAGCAATTTGTTTTATACCGACAAAAAAACAACTACCGGCTTCAGTTACGAAATTAATGGCGGCAAAACCCTTGGTAATTTTACCTGGAATGTGGTAGAAGATCTGGTTGATAACAAATACAACCCAAACGATCTGGGCATTCTGTTATTCAATAATTATTTCGATCATAATATCAACCTGCAATATGCCAATTACAAACCCAAAAAATATTTTACCCAATGGGGGGCGTTTTCAAACGTTTACTATTCACGCCAGTATGACCCGTCCGCTTATCAAAACTTAAATCAAACAATAGGTGGCTTCGCTAACCTGAAAAACTTTTGGGGCTTTAACTTCAGGCTGCAACACACCGGCGAAGCAAATGATTTTCACGAGGCGCGTGTAGCAGGCCGTGTTTTCCACGTTCCAGAAAGTTATATGATGGGATTAAATGCCTTTACCAACCAGGCAAAAAGGTTATTTGGCGGGATAAGTGTGTTTCACAGGATTTATACCACTCCGGGGCGGCATGGCACCGATGCGGAGGCATTTTACAACCTACGCGTAAGCAATAAATTTTCGTTTGGCCAGGATGTTACTTACAGTCCATATATGCATTTCACAGGCTATGAAACCACCGATAGCGTAAGTAATAACCCGATCTTCGCGCAACGTAATGTGCATACCGTTCAGAACATATTCAATTTCAAGTATACTTTTACCAGCGATATGGGTATCACCTTCAGGTTAAGACATTACTGGTCAAAACTGAACGTGCTGCAATACTATGATTTGGCCCAGAATGGCACATTGGCCACGTTAACATCTTCGCACTTTAATCACGACAACGATCAGAATTATAATGCGTGGAATATTGATATGGTGTATGTATGGCAGTTTTCACCGGGATCGGAGATCAGCATCGCCTGGAAAAATTCAACCTTAAGTAATACTGATCAGGCTAAATTGGGCTATTTCCGCAATCTGCAAAACACAGTCAACGATCCGCAGAATAACAACGTTTCCTTTAAGATATTATACTATATCGATTATCAAAATCTGAGGAAAAAGAAGTGACTTAATATTTACGGGAACACATAAGTCACCCCCATTGCCAGTCCCTCTGTACCTTGCGGCCGTTTAGAGGTGTTTTTGTCATACAGGAATGTACCGTTCATGGTCACGTTGATCAGGCGGTTTACCTTGGCCGTTAACGTGGCGTCTATACGGTGGGTTGTATAAGCCAATGCCTGCTGATAAGGTACAAACAAAGCGTAACGTGCATTGATGTGAAAGTTAGGCATCAAATCTTTATCAATTGCAGCCACCAGCTGAAAAGCTAGCTGGTTATGGAAAGTATGATCAATTGGCACGCCGTAGTTATCCGGTTGATTTCGATGTATAGTGGTGTCTAACACAAAAGTTTGCTTAGCCGTTCCGGTACCTAAACGCAGATCGAAATATTTTACAGGCTTGTACTCAAGGCCCAACGATTCAGTAAAGTAACCGGGCGACATAAAATTAGATATCAACAAGCCATCGCTGGTCGCGTTAGGATAAGTATAACCCGGAGCAAACTGCGACTCAAAGCTTAACGAACCAAATAAATACCAGTGTTTTGACAACTGCGTCGCGATCTTATTATCCAGGAATATACGGTCATTGGTTTTACGCTGTGTCTGCCCTTTATTTTTGGCGACACCATACTGCAGGTTTAGTTCCGTGACGTAGTCAAGCGGCGATTTATTATATTCAGTCTTGAAGTCAAAATTGGTTCCCAGCGCTAATGAGCTCACACCACCCGCACTCCAGTTGCTGGTAAATGCCGATTGGTTAATGTTTAACCCAAAAACAACAGTTTTACGCCAGTAGCTTACTTTGTAATCCAGCAATTGCACAGGAATTTGTTCCTGGCTTATCTGCAATGGCCTTACACGGATGGGCAATGCATTTTGACGAGGCTCCAGGCGGTATTTGTTCAGCAAATTAGTGTCTATTTTTAGAGTGTCGGTTTTTTGCGCAAAAGCAGTAGAGAACGAAATTAGAAGCAGAAGTAACCCAAGACCTATTTTTGGCATAGTGACGCAAATTAAAGCAAAAACAACTTTGTTTTAAAATGGATTTGGTATATATAACAATAAACCTTGACGGTTTATTGCCTGTACATCAACAATGTGACGCCGTTTTATTCGGGTTTAGTAGCGGGCTTGTTCACATCTAAAGGCTGCTGTGGGTAATAAAGCCTTTTATTACGCTGGTATCTTTTCAGGCTGTTGCGGATATAAGTGATAAACTCATATTCAGTTGCCGTGGTCGCTATAAAGTACCCGGGGCGATAATGTCGCATAAAATCGGTCAAATCCGGATCTTTTAGCCTGGTAATATTGGCTACGTAGGAGCGGTTAAACCGGTAATCGATCACGTTTTGTTGATAGTCTTCTTCGATGAGTCCCTGCAAATGCTTTGCGTTTCTTCCAGTACGACTCAGCGAGTTCCATAATGCATCGATACTTATGCCGGCACCCCCACCAGGAGACGTCGACAATATCCCGTCATAAGCACTTGAGCCATATGCTTTATTAAAACTTTTCCTTGTCGCCTGCAAACGCTGTAATGGCGTAACCAATGTATCACGAATATCTACCTGTCTTAATGGGATGGCTATGCGTTTTAATGAAATGATCAGGTTAGAATTGTCCTTGACCGTCATTGTGTCGGCCAGGTAATCAAGTTTCAGAAAAACCAATTTGTCACCGGCTTTCGCATCTATTTTAAACTCGCCCTTCAGGTTGTTATAAAAAGATTCGCCGGAAGTGAGGTTCATGATGTTGGTGCGGGCGATACGCTCTTTGGTGTCATTGTCGTACACAACACCTTCTACCGGGTTTCTGTAATTGACTACGGGTTGCTTGTCCTGGGTATAACCCCTGAAAAACAATACGCAAAAAAATAATAGCAGCCCAAGTCTCATTCCAATTTTAAAATTAAGCTTTCGGCTGCGCTTCATTCCACAATTTAACAAAAATTAACATCACTATTTCACCACAATCAGCTTCTGGCCTATTCTTATGTTATTGTCCTGAAGGCTGTTTAACGCTTTCAGATCTTCAACAGTTATGCCAAAACGCCGCGAAATAGAATATAGTGTGTCGCCGGTTACCACCGTGTACGATTTATTGGTCGTATCGGTTTGTACAGCGGAATCCTGCTTTGCAACAATTGTGTTATCATTTATTTGGGTCAGCACGCGGTCTTCCCGTTTCTCTTTTTGCGGCTCGGTTTCCGGGCTATCGTACTGGGTAAGGTTATATTTTTGGATAACATTGATCAGCAAGTTCGGATAATTCGGATTGGTAGCATAGCCCGCAGCCTTTAAGCCATTAGCCCAACCCACATAATCATTCTTATCGAGCTGAAAAAGCTTGGCATAGCGCGGGCGTTTTAAAAATTCTGAGTGATCGCGGAATGAATCCTCAGGTTTGTCATATACCCTGAAACAGTCGTTATGATTATCATCGTCTTTATAGTAGCCTTTACCTTTCCAGTCGCTGGTGCATTTTATACCAAAATGATTGTTCGCTACTCTTGCCAACTCCCCATTTCCACTTCCCGATTCGAACAAGCCCTGAGCAAGTGTGATACTTGCCGGTATGCCATACAGATTCATTTCCTGGATGGCGATAGCTTTGAAACGGTCGATATAAGTCAGAGAGGTATATGGAGTGTAGTTTGCAATGCCTTCGCGGTTATCTCTTTGTACGATAGCATTGTTTCGGCGTGCTTCGTGATTACTGATCAGTCCTTTATGCACCGAACAGGAGCTGAATAATACTGCAGAAAGAATTAAAAGATTGAAAAGTGAGGTTTTTCGCATAAGCAGTCAATCTTAACCAATGGTATAAAATAATCTATGCCAAACTTAAGACTTTAAAATAAAACTATTGCTTAGTTTCTGCTAATTGCTTCTGATTCTCAGGATTTTCGTCAAGATCATTCAGATTATATTTGCGGATGATCCCCAACACCTGCGCTGCCCATTTGTGGCTGCTGCAATAACCGCTGTGTTGTATGCCCTTTGCCCAGTGCGTATAATCATAATGATTAAGCGATTCGGCAAGATGGCTGAATTGAGGCCGGGTTGTCATGATGCGGGCAAAATCCTGGAAGGATTCCAATACCGAATCGTACTTTTTATAAGATGTACGAACCTTTTTATTATTCATAACATAAACGTGACTGTTAAACCCCTTTACACCAAATTGGTTATTTAGGTTTTTCGCAATGTTACTATTGCCGTTTGCCGATTCGTGCATCGCAGCTGCAAGGATAATACTCGCGGGTACGCCTGTTTCGTGCATAATACGAACAGCGTTATCTTTAAATTTCTCGATATAAGATTGCGAGGTGTTTTGGGCCGATGCGGCCAATGTTGACATGATTAGGGATGTAATCAGTAATAGTTTCTTCATAATTTACTTTTTTCTAATGAGCATGATACCATCACGAACCGGGAGGATCAGTTTTTCAACCCGTGTATCGCCCGCAATCGCATCATTAAGCTCGCGGATCGATCGGGTGTCGGCGTCATCTTCGCTGCCATAAACCTTCCCTTTCCACAGAACATTATCAATTATAATTAGTCCGCCTGACCTTACTTTGTCAAATATTAACTGAAAATAATGCAAATTATTTTTTTTATCTGCATCAATAAAAGCAATATCGAAATTATTTTCCTGTATTTCTACGATAATATCGGCCGCATGGCCGTAATATTGTCTTATTTTTTTATCCACATCTGTGGATTTGAAGTGTTGGACGAGCATCTCTTCCAGTTCCCGGTTCACTTCAATCGTATGGATAATCCCATCCTCGGTCAGGCCTTCAGCAAGGCAAATAGTGGCGTAGCCGGTGAACGTTCCTATTTCTAAGATACGCTTCGGCTGCATCATTTTGCTTAGCATACTTAACAGTCTTCCCTGGTAATGCCCCGATAACATATGGGGCCGCAACACCTTTAAATAGGTCTCGCGATTGATCTTTTGCAGAGCCGCTGGTTCCGGATCACAATGATCTTCCAGGTAAAGCTGAAGGTCATGGGGTAGGATCTCCATGGCGGCAAAGGTAAGAAAAATTAATTTAATGGAAATTTGCAGTCGCTTATCCGTTGATTATCAAGGCTCAGGCAATTTTCTGCATGTATGATTGCAAAAGTATCACCGCCGAAACCGTATCCACCAACTCCTTGCTTTGTCTCGCCTTTTTACCCATCCCACTTTGTGCAATAGCCGCAGAAGCCATCTTAGAGGTAAAGCGTTCATCCAGCATTTCAACAGGGATGTCCGGGAAAGTTTTTTTGAGGAGATTGACAAACCCTTTTACATGGATTGCTGACTGAGAAGGCGTGTTGTCCATTTGCTTCGGCTCGCCCACTACAAAACGTTCAACCTGTTCGGCCTGAACGTATTTTTTCAGGTAATCGATAATATCCTTTGGGTGTACAGTATCCAGCCCCGTGGCGATGATCTGCATAGGATCGGTCACCGCGATGCCGATGCGCTTAGTGCCGTAATCAAAAGCCATTATTCTCATATGAATGTGCAGATGTGCTTATGTGCAAATGTGCAGATTATTTACCATTAAGTACAAAACATCACAATTACGTCACTGTCTCAAATCTCATATCTCACTTCTCAAATCTAATTCTTAATTTGCACCAAATGCAGTTTAAACACATAGCAGGGCAACAGGCTGTTAAGCAAAGGCTTATTAATACGGTAAAAGACAATCGGGTGAGTCATGCGCAGTTGTTTTTGGGTCCGGAAGGCTCCGGAAGCCTGGCGCTTGCTGTTGCTTATGCCCAATATTTATCCTGCGAGGATAAACAACCGGATGACTCCTGCGGGGTTTGCTCGTCTTGTCGCAAGTATCAGAAACTAATGCACCCTGATCTGCATTTTTCGTACCCGTTTTTTGCAAAGGATAAGAATGATACGGCGCTCACTTTTATAGAGCAGTGGCGTGAGGCATTTTTGGCTAACACTTATTTGAGCCTGGATACCTGGCGTAGTTATTTGGACGCCGAAAACAAACAAGCCAACATCAATATCGCCGAGTGCCACCAGATTATCAAGAAATTAAGCTTTAAGCCGTTCGAATCGGAATATAAGATATTGATCCTCTGGCTGCCCGAATATTTGGATAAGGAAGGGAATTCGCTGCTCAAAATTATCGAGGAACCACAGCCGAATACTTTGTTCTTGCTGGTCGCTCAAAACCAGGATCAGATACTGAATACCATTTTATCACGTACACAACTGGTAAAAATCCCTGCTTTGACGTATGACGAGATCAAAGAGGAATTGATGCAAAATCATCATCAGACGGAATTCGCGGCCGCTGAAATTGCCTATTTAAGCAATGGTAACTTAACTGAAGCGCTTTCGATGCTGCAACAGGAAAACAAAAGCTACCATACTTTATTTGTACAATGGTTACGCCTTTGTTTTGGAAATAAAGGGTCTGAAGTAATGGACTTTGTTGAGCAAGCCGCGAAAATGGGCCGTGAAAATCAAAAGAATTTTTTGCGGTACGGCATCAGTTTTATACGAGAATGCTGCCTGCTAATGGCTGGCGCGCCGAATCTGGTCCATTTACCGCCAAACGAACTAGAAACGGCACAAAAAATGACGAACGTGATGAACACCTCCATGGCCCAGGCCATCAGCACCGAGCTGGAAAAGGCGCATTATCATGTGGAACGAAATGCTAATCCGAAAATCTTATTTTTAGATGTATCTTTACAAATTATTAAAATTTTAAATTTTAAAACGCTCCCTGCGGGGACTCATTATATACCGAACTAAATATGGGATGTGGAAGTTGCTCATCAGGCGGATGTACCCCCGCCGGCTGTAAAAGTAATGGCTCGTGCCTTACTAACGGCTGCAGCAAATTAGATGTTTACGACTGGCTGTCAAATATGGACATGCCGGCAAATTATAGGCCTTTTTCTATTATCGAAGTGAAATTTAAAGGTTCGCGTAAGGACTTTTATGTCAATGCCGATAATATTTACCTGGAGGCGGGTGAGCTGGTGGTGGTTGAAACCCCTGCCGGCGGTTTCGACGTGGGCCATGTATCGGTAACCGGTGAGCTGGTCCGCATGCAGATGGTAAAACACCGCGTTAACGAGGCTGATATTACCAAAAAAATTTACCGCAAAGCTACTCCGGCTGATGTTGATAAATGGAAAGCCGCTAAGGAACTGGAATGGGAAACCATGCACAAAACCCGAAAACTGGCGTTAGAGCTTGGTCTTTCGATGAAGATAAGTGATGTGGATTACCAGGGCGATAAAACCAAAGCAACATTTTATTACACGGCCGAGGGCCGCGTCGATTTTCGCGAACTGATCAAGAAGATGGCTGAGGCCTTCAGAATCAGGATCGAGATGCGCCAGATCGGCATGCGACAGGAAGCCAGCCGTTTGGGTGGTATCGGATCATGCGGTCGCGAGCTTTGCTGTTCAACCTGGCTGACCGATTTTAAAACGGTCTCAACTTCGGCTGCACGTTATCAGAACCTTTCGCTGAATACTTTGAAGTTGGCCGGGCAATGCGGCAAATTGAAGTGCTGCCTTAACTACGAGCTTGATACTTATATGGATGCGCTGAAATATATTCCTGATAATGTGAATATATTAAAGACCGAAAAGGGCGATGCACGTTTACAAAAAACAGATATCTTTAAAAAGTTGATGTGGTTCAGCTATCCAATGGAAGATAGCTGGATACCATTAGAAATCGATCGCGTTAAAGAGATACAACAGCAAAACAGGGATGGCATTATTCCGCCAGACCTTGGTGAAATTGTTGAGATTGAAAGCAAACCGGCTAAAGTGTTGGATTACGAAAATGTGGTTGGCCAGGATAGCCTTACCCGTTTGGATGAGCGTACCCGGAACAAGAATAAAAATAAGAACAAGAATAAAAACAGGAACCCGGATAACAAGTCGCCACAGAATGCAGCCGTTCAGCAACAACAGCTGAAAGAGCAAAAACCAGCAGAAGCCAACAAAAACAATGATCAGAATAAAAAGAACCGTAACAACCGCCGTTTTAAACCGAACAGGAATAACCGGAACGATCAGAATAAAGGGAATGAAAGCGGTTCGTAATTTATTTTTTGCAACACTTTCTATTTTGGCCATGCTTTTTCTGAATGGTTGCAGCGATCCGGGCATGATAGTCGATCAAAATACCCCAATTGATAATCATAACTGGACGTACGCTAATGCGGTAAAGACCCAGGTGAAAATTGATGATGCATCAATACCGTATAATATCTATATCAACCTGCGTGTTACTGGTGAGTATAAATATTCCAACATATTTGTGCTGCTGCATAAAAGCGGCCCGAAACTGAAGGGCACCACCCGTTTCGAAATAAAGCTGGCCAATTTAGACGGCGAATGGTTAGGGCAGGGCTCAGGTAATCTGTACAGCTACCAGTTGCCAATCATGACCAACTTTAAATTCCCTGAAAAAGGCACATACACCTTCAATATCGAGCAAAACATGCGCGACAATCCACTGCACGAGGTAAACGACGTGGGTATGCGCGTAGAAAAAGCCAAATAAAGCTCAGATTCATCTTACTAAAACCATAGCTGATACCAGCTGTTCTGTTTATGATGGGAAAGCGGTTGTTGATATTTGGTTTATTTATTTCCGCTGCAACTATGGCCTGCGTCGGGACGCCTGATAATGTTGAAGGTGGTTCCTCTTCGGACGACGCCAAACTGGGTGGCGGTTCACTTCGTATCGACAGCTTTAGAGCAACCAGCGCAGGAAAAACCGGAAGCACCTCCTCTAAATTTAGCACAGCGGATACCCCTAAAAACAAACGCTCATCACCATATATCGCAGATTCACTGAATAAGAAAAAGCAGTGATGATAAAATAATTTCTCCTCATATTTTAAATTTCCTACCTTCGTTTTGCTAAAATTTTTATCAAAATGAGTGTGGTTCTTATTGTCGCTGCTGTTGTAATATTGATCGTTGCCGTTGTCCTGTTCCTGCAAAAACCAAAAGCGGTTAATGGGATATCTGAGGGTGAAATGCAGCGTCTGCGAGAAGAAAACAGCCGTTTACAGATTGGTTTGGCGAAAGCGGAGGAACGGGCTGCCGGCTTAATAGCGGAAAGAGATAAAGCGGATAAATTACTGCAGGAAGAGCGTGTGCGATATGACCAGGCCACGACTAATCTGAACTCAGAATTACTTGCCGAAAAAAACCGTATGGCGAAAGCTGAAGAAGCTTTTAAGGCACAACGGGAGCGTTTAACCGAGCAGGAAAGATCTATACAGGAAATTCAGCAAAAATTCCAACTCGAATTTCAAAATATCGCCAATAAACTGCTGGATGAGAAATCACAGAAGTTTGTCGAAACCAATAAAACCCACCTGGATATCTTACTCAATCCTTTGAAAGAAAACATCAAAGCCTTTGAGGAAAAAGTTGACAAGGTTTACAATATGGAGGCGGCCGAAAGGAATACGCTGAAAGGTGTGATATCACAGTTAATGGAATTGAATAAACTCATTAGCAATGAGGCACAAAACCTAACCAAAGCTTTAAAAGGAGACAGCAAGAAGCAAGGTAATTGGGGTGAAGTAATTCTGGAGCGTGTGCTTGAACGCTCTGGTTTGGTACGAGATCGCGAATATCGTATGCAGGCCAGCTTAATATCTGCAGACGGAAACCGTTTACAACCCGACGTGATCATTGATCTGCCGGATGAAAAGCACCTCATCATTGACTCAAAAGTATCCCTTGTGGCCTACGAGCGATTAGTTAATGCAGAAAGTGAAGACGACCGTAAGCTCTTCTCAAAAGCTCATGTAGAATCTATCAGGAATCACGTAAATGGCCTTTCTGCAAAGAATTACCACGACCTGTATCAAATCAATTCTCCTGACTTCGTTCTACTTTTTATCCCAATCGAATCGTCGTTTAGTTTTGCAGTGCAATTGGATGCAGAGTTGTTTAGTGATGCCTGGGAAAAACGTGTAGTCATTGTGAGCCCATCTACTTTATTGGCTACTCTGCGCACTATTTCCAGTATTTGGAAGCAGGAACGTCAAAACCGAAATGTTCTCGAAATTGCCCGCTTAAGCGGTGCTATGTATGATAAATTTGTTGGCTTTGTGAGCGATATGGAAAACATCGGCAAAAATATCAAGCAAAGCCAGGCAGCCTACGACAGCGCCATCAATAAACTCACCGAGGGCAACGGTAACCTTACCAAAACAGCAGAAAAAATAAAAGGCCTTGGTGCCAAGGCCAATAAACAATTGGATCAGAAGTTTATTGAAGAGGGCGAGTGATCATCTAATTACCCATGACAAAGTATTTTAATTTATACGATTAATTTATCACGCAATCATATTTCGAAGTAACCACAGCAGTGCCATCGACATTTATTTTAGGCGAGATTACCTTAATTTTCATATTAATAGTACCTTCTTTTGACAGCGGGAAACTATCTTTTATGCTATAAACCATTTTGCCAGTTCCTGTACCACTCAGATCGACCGAAAAATTCTTCACCTGAACATTCAGACTGAAATTAGGTATAAGATCAAAGTATGCTTTGCCATCTGCGATTCTTAGCAGTTTATAAGTTACACCAGCATTAATTTTCAAACTGCTGCTGTCCTTACCAATAGGAATGTTCATTGGTGTGCCCTGGGTAAACGTATCACCGGGCTTTAGCGGCTTATCCGGGAACTGAATCTGTTTTTGCAGTATGTTCATCATTTGCTGCATTTTCTGCTTAGCCGTATCAGCTACGGCCTTACCATCAGCAGAATCCAGTGTTATTTTCCAGTCCTGGCTAATATGGCCAGCCATCTTTATATCTTTTTCAGTTGCTTTTGGCGGGATAGGTACCTGGTTGCCGTTTGCTGAAACCGAAATATTATTGATCTTATAATCCATATTTACAGGCATAGATTGGTTTGCGCCAAGTGCACCTGTTTTCATTATGCCGGCTAAAGCCATAGAAAGATTAGCATTTACAGGTTGAGTGATGCCCTGCTCTTTTAATTTATCTATGATCTGCTGGTCGCCCGTAACTGTAGCATTCGCTTTCATATCCACACTGATATTGGATTGATAGGCGCGATTGGGCAGATATTTAATTTTAAAAACCACTCCCCGTTGTGCCCAAAGTTGCGTGAAACCCAGGCAGATAAATGCGGTCAAAAAAATCTTTTTCATAAGGTTGTCTTTAGTATTTTATATTATTAAATATTAAAAAATAATTAACTTTTAAAAGCATTCCACCCCTGTGCGGTTATGGTATGAACCAATCCGGATTTGGTAACGAGATTGCAGCCCGCAGAAGGTTCGGTAACGTGGCCGATCACCGAAATATCCATCATCAGCTTGATTTTCTCGTAATCTGCTTGCTTTATTGTAAATAGCAACTCGTAATCTTCGCCGCCGCTTAAGGCACAAACTGTCGGATCGAGATTAAATTCGCGGGCGGTCTCATAAGTCATCGGATCAAGCGGAATTTTATCTTCATAAATATTACAACCCTTATCACTCTGCTTGCAGATATGTAATATTTCCGATGCCAAACCGTCTGATATATCGATCATCGCAGTCGGTGTTATATTCACGTCCTTCAGCAGTTCTACAATGTCCTTCCTGGCTTCCGGCTTAAGCTGGCGCTCAATAATATAATCCTTTCCCTCCAGGTCAGGCTGAACGTTTGGGTTCTCTATATAAACCAATTTTTCACGTTCCAACAATTGCAGGCCAACATATGCGCCACCCAAATCACCAGAAACACAGATCAGGTCTCCTTCGCGGGCTGTATTTCGGTAAGCTATATCTTTTTCTTCTGCATAACCGATCGAAGTAACGCTGATCACCAAACCCTGGCGTGATGAAGTTGTATCACCGCCCACCAGATCGACATTATATTTTTCACAAGCAAGGTAAATACCTTCATAAAGCTCCTCAATTGCTTCAAGCGGAAATTTACTGGAAATACCTATCGATACCGTGACCTGTGTGGCTATTCCGTTCATCGCATAAATATCGCTTAGATTTACCTGGACTGATTTATAACCCAAATGTTTCAACGGTGTATAAGCCAAATCAAAATGTATACCCTCCAGCAACATATCTGTTGATATCAATGCCTTCTTTCCTTCAAAATCGATCACCGCAGCATCATCGCCGACACCCTTTATTGTACTGCTTTGTTTTATCTTGATCTGCTTTGTCAGATGGTCTATTAACCCAAACTCACCCAGCTGTTCTATGTTGGTTCTTTCCTGGTTTTCAAACATTACCTTCTACTTAAAACTTATCTGCAAAAGTACAAAAGCTTATTTCAAATAGCCGTTATTATCTTCTTATTTCACTACTTATCATTTTTACCACGATTTAATTTTTAGTTTATGTTGTGATTTATTAACGATAAAATAATAATCCATAAACAATATAACTAATTATTATGGTGAGTTTTAGGACTTAAACCACAATTTATGAAAAATATCAAAACGCGTCTAAAACCGTTTATGGCATTCGCCATAACCACCATCTTCCTGCTTTCATGCAGCAAAACCAGCAATGTTAATCCAAATAATTCTAACATTCCGCAGGCCAACAAAATGCTCAGCAATGTTAGTCTTTCTTCTGTTTCAGAATCAGAAGATTTTGAAGTGGGTTCAACCAGCCCTAAAACCGCTTATGATGTTTCTCCAACAGGATCAAGTAGCGGCGACAATGTGACCTTGCAGGGTAATCAATGGAACATGTACGATGCCCTTATTGGCAACTTAAGTACGGATCTTAAAGACGGTTCCTGGTCAGCCCGTGTACGCAATACTGGTAAAATAACCATGCTATTCGACGTAACTACCGGCATCAGCACAGTTACCGTTAAACATGGTACTTTTGGCTCTGATGCCGCAAGCCAGTGGGGTTTGTGGTATTCGACCAACGGCGGCAGCACCTGGACGCAAAGCGGTACTAATGTTACCACTACGTCTACGCTACAGACGCAAACATTTACCTTAAACATCACCGGCACTGCTCGTATTGAAATACGCAAATTGACCGGCTCAACCAACCGCATCAATATTGATGATATCACCATAAATGATAATACCAGTGGTGGAGGCGGTGGCGGCACAGTTTTAACCGGAAAAAAATATCTTTTCGATGCTACCAAGTATGAAAATGCAGGCAGCGCCGATTGGCAAATAGATGCAGACGGCACAGAAAACGTTCCTATTTACACTGGGGGTACAACAGTTGAAACCAAGGCCCAACGCATACCAACGCCTTCTTACACTGGCATTACTTCATCTACATCTGAAAGCTATTGGAAAGGTGCTTCATCGGCATGGGCTGTGTCCCTTGTAAAGTTGGGCGAGTTAGTTGAAACCCTGCCTGAAGGCACTGCTATTACCTATGGTGATTCAAGTAATCCGCAAGATTTAAGCAATTATGATGTTTATGTAGTAATCGAACCTAACAGGTTATTCACCGCATCAGAAAAGACTGCGATCATGAACTTTGTTTCTAACGGTGGAGGCTTGATGATGGTTGCAGATCATACTGCTGCTACCACCGGCGGTACTGATTCTAATGGTTATAATCCGTCGGACAGAGACGGCGATGGTTATGACTCACCACGCGTATGGAATGACCTTATGACCAATAATGGCATCAATAATAACAAGCCGTTTGGTTTCAATATTGACTATATCGATATCAGTGAGCAGCCAACAAGCAATGTTTATACAGGAACAAATGCTGATGCGCTAAAAGTATTAAATGGCGCTGCAGGAACTGCTTCAAAACTTTCTTTTTATGACGGCACGACTGCCACTTTATACCCCGCAAACAACTCTACCGTACAAGGTCTATTCTGGAGAAGCAGCAGCACCAATGGCGGCAATACCGGCGTAATGGCACTGTTAGCAAGCTACGGTTCAGGCCGAATTGTATTTATTGGTGATAGCTCCCCTGCAGATGACGGTACCGGCGATACCGGCGACAACCTGATCAATGGCTGGTCGGGCGACTCCCCTTCAGGGTTTACTTCACATCCTGCATTCCATTTGAATGCTTCATTATGGCTGGCAAAAGCTCAATAGTTTTTATTATGGCACCGGACGCAAAATCCCGGTGCCATAATTTTTTTTTCAAAGCCTCACTCTGCTGTATACCGCCGAAGGCGGAAAAAAATTTAATTTTAAAGACCTAACTGAGCCGATATATCCAGCATCCTCTCGATCGGCTTTACAGCTCTTTTTATAATTTCTGCCGGAACAGTTACCTCAGGTAGTTCATTTTTCATACAAAGGTAAAGCTTTTCCAATGTATTTCTCTTCATGTGCGGGCAGTCATTGCATGCACAATTGTTATTTGGAGGCGCCGGAATAAACACCTTGTCCGGGTTTTCCTTTTGCATCTGGTGTATAATACCCGATTCCGTTGCTACTATAAATTCCTTTTCAGAACTTTTGGTAGCATATTTCAACAAACCTGTTGTTGATCCTATGTAATCAGCCATTTTCAGTATCACATCCTCACATTCCGGATGTGCCAGCAATTTTGCATTCGGGTAGCGTTCTTTCAGCTTGGTGATCTTCTCTCTGGAGAATATCTCGTGCACCATACAAGCGCCGTTCCATAATACCAAATCACGCCCCGTTTTCTTCGCCACATAAGCTCCCAGGTTTTTATCCGGTCCGAAAATGATCTTCTGATCTTTCGGCAAGCTTTCTACTATCGCCACTGCATTGCTCGATGTGCACACAATATCGCTCAATGCTTTTAGTTCAGCTGTACAATTCACGTAAGTGATCACCAAATGGTCGGGATAATTTTCTTTAAACTTCCTGAACAAATGTGGCGGACAGCTGTCTGCTAACGAACAACCTGCTTTCAAATCAGGTAACAAAACCTTTTTTTCAGGTGATAATATTTTTGCTGTTTCGGCCATGAAGTGCACACCGGCAAATACAATGATATCGGCATCTGTCTTGGCTGCTTGCTGAGATAACCCCAGACTGTCGCCAATATAGTCAGCAATATCCTGTATGTCGGGCTCCTGGTAATAGTGGGCCAAAACAACTGCATTTTTTTCTTTTTTTAATTTTTCGATTTCTTCAAAAAGGTCAAGCGTCGGATCTATTTCTTCCTCCACAAACCCTTTGAGATTTAGTTCAGCTAAGGTATCCATTTCAACAATTCAAATAATAACAACACTTTTTAATTAAAAGAAAAAGCTATTGTTATTGGTGTGTTAGTTTTGTTTAAAAGTAGTAATACAAAGTATGTGAATCGTAACTTTTACATTTTTATTAACAAAAAAGGCGTGTTTTTGGTATGTTATATTTTTGATTTTAAGACGGGTATATTTCGCTTAATTTTATTTTAAAACATTTTTGTTAATAAGTTAGCGTTGTGTAAAATGTTGATTAGTGTCTTTATTAGTCTCAAAATTACGGTAAAGATTATTTAGAATTGAGGTGAAGAATGTCGTTATCCACCGCTTAATGATTTATTATTTTTTTACTTACACAAAATTAACACGTTTTGGGGTGCTTTCTAACATAAGCGCTATTTTTACACAATATTATACATCTATATGACTAGAACAGCGGATTTTTTGGTGATTGGTTCGGGTATTGCCGGATTGAGTTTTGCATTAAAGGCAGCGAAGCATGGTAAAGTACTGATAGTTACAAAATCAAACGAAGACGAGTCTAACACTAAGTATGCCCAGGGTGGTGTTGCAGTGGTTGTGGATAAAAAAGAGGATTCTTTTGAAAAGCATATCGAAGACACTTTAATTGCTGGCGATGGACTTTGTGATAAAGAAACGGTCGGGATAGTTATTGAAGAAGGCCCGGAGAGAATCCGTGAGATTATTGATTACGGAACCAACTTTGATAAGACTAACGAAGGCAGGTTTGACCTGGCAAAAGAGGGTGGCCATTCCGAATTCAGGGTGTTACATTATAAGGATATCACTGGTTGGGAAATTGAAAGATCCCTGTTAGATCAGATACATCAAAACCCCAATATTACAATTCTAACGCATTATTTTGCCGTCGATCTGATCACACAACACCATTTGGGAGAGTTTGTAGATAAATCGAGCGAGGATATAAAATGTTATGGTGTTTATGTTTTAAATACATTGAATGGACATGTTGAAAAGATATTATCAAAGGTAACGGTGATGGCTTCTGGTGGTGCTGGTCATATATATTCTATTACTACTAATCCAATAATTGCCACCGGTGACGGGGTTGCTATGGTTTACCGTGCTAAAGGAAAAGTAAGGAATATGGAGTTTATTCAATTCCACCCTACAGCTTTATATAATCCGGGTGAATATCCATCATTTTTAATATCTGAGGCAGTTCGTGGCTTTGGCGGCATATTGAAACGTACCAATGGCCAGGAATTTATGCAAGAATATGATGAACGTAAGTCATTGGCACCAAGGGATATAGTAGCAAGGGCTATAGATGCTGAAATAAAGAAATCGGGTGAAGATTATGTTTATCTGGATATCAGGCACCGCAGCAAGGGCGATATATTAGCACACTTTCCGAATATCTACGCCAAATGTTTAGATATAGGTATTGATATGACTAAAGATATGATACCTGTTGCGCCGGCTTGTCATTATATGTGCGGTGGAATTATGGTCGATCATGTTGGTAAGTCGTCGATTCTGAATTTATATGCCTGCGGCGAATGTTCGTCAACGGGGCTACATGGGGCTAATCGATTGGCTTCCAATTCGTTACTTGAGGCATTAGTATTTGCTGATCGCATTTATAAAGATGCCGTTGAACGGTTTAATAATAATATTATACCAGATGGTATCCCGGATTGGGATGAGCATGGCGTACAATTATCTAATGAAGATATCCTGGTAACACATAATATCCGCGAGATGCAAAAGATGATGAGCGACTATGTAGGGATCGTAAGGTCTGATTTTAGATTGGAGAGAGCTATGCGTCGCCTGCATTTATTATATGAGGAAACGGAAGAGTTCTATAAACGAACTAAAATATCTGTAAAGCTTTGTGAGTTGCGTAATTTGATACAGGTATCTTATATTGTTATTAAATCGGCAATGCTTAGGAAAGAAAGCAGGGGATTACATTATACTACTGATTATAAGGTTCATGCTGAGCCGGTTCATGATACAGTGTTTTAATAAAACTATTCACGGCTGGCGTTATAATTGCGTCTGGTAAAGGAACTATAAATATTTAATGACATTTTTTTCACGTTTTAGAAAGAAGCCTGAACCTGAAGTTATCCCAACTGATAGTGTTAAAGCCATTGTCGACGGAATATTATTTGAAGACGCATTTTTTATAAAATGGGGTTCAGATATTGAAAGCGATAAAAAATATATTAAAAAAGAATATCGTGCGGACAGGGTAATTTATCACTGGGGCGAAAGATCTATTCTGAATGGTTTAGGTTTGTATTTTAAAACCATTTGTTGGAACCATAAACAACATGGTGATAGTAAATCATTTGAATCAATCGATTTTTTATCAGAAGAAAATGATGCAGAAGTTGTTTTTGAAAGAGCCAAAGCACACTTGACAGGGATTTTTGGTCAGCCAAAGCTAGAGGAGGACGTCAAACAAGGAGATATTGCTTTAGAATGGAAAATTAATGCTATTAAGATTTCTTTAAATCTTTTCTACAAGGACCGGAAGAAGGTGCATTTGGAAATAGGGTGGTGGTTATAAAAAAGAGCGGAAAACGGGATTCGAACCCGCGGCCTTCAGTTTGGGAAACTGATGCTCTACCGACTGAGCTATTTCCGCTAAATTTGTATCCAAACATAAATAAAAATATTACCCTACGCAAAATTCATTCATTCACTCATTCAGTCAATCACTAATTAATTAAATATGCCTGTTATACTGCCCGTAAAAGATAAAAGCCCATCGTGGGGTAATGATTGTTTCATTGCCGAGAACGCTACCATTGTTGGCGATGTAACGATGGGTGATAACTGCTCTGTTTGGTTTAATGCGGTAATCAGGGGAGATGTGCATTATATTAAAATTGGTAATAATACTAATATCCAGGATGGTGCCGTGATTCACGCCACTTATCTGAAAGCATACACTGAAATTGGCAATAACGTATCAATAGGGCACAATGCATTAGTACATGGCTGTACGTTAAAGGACAATGTGTTAGTGGGCATGGGAGCCATTGTAATGGATCATGCAGTGGTGGAGGAATTTGTAATTATCGGCGCAGGGTCAGTTGTACTAGAGAAAGCAATTTGCGAATCAGGATACCTTTATGCAGGTACGCCAGCAAAAAAGATAAAGCCACTTACCCAGGAACAAAAAGATATGCTGCGGCAATTGCCGCACAATTATATTATGTATTCGAGCTGGTTTAACGAGTCGACGGCTCTTTAGGAATATCTATTGGCTCCTCTGCTTCCCAGTTTGATCGTAACGTGATCTCCTTTTGATATATCCAGATGTTTTCAGGCTGGATGCGTTTCTTGACGTTACCGCTATCCCACTTGCTGTTTTTGTTGTCGTCATAAATCACCCTGATATAATACTTGCCCACCGGATAATTCTTATAAACTACATTGCCGCTTTTTGTTATAGCGTCCCTGTGAACTACGTGTTTTTGATCGTTCATTAACTCTATCACGTAGCCTTTTGATGTATCAGGCACAGTTACCTTTAGCGTTAAAGGGCCATAATTATCTGGTTTGTCCAATTGAAATTGTTTGAGGAATTTCTTGTTTTTATCACCATAAATACTGGTTAAGGCACCTTCGTTAAATATCAGGTCGTACCGGCTGTTAGGTTTCCATTTATAATTGAATGTTAACCGTCTCATAGTGGCAGTGTCCCTGGTTAAGGTATAATTGGAGACATTGGTTGAATCTTCGTTTAAAGTAACCAGGGAATTATCAATGGCTTGAATAGGAGCGCTGGCAGTTACAACCAGCGTTGTACCGGCCTTAATTTTGTTGTCGAAAGTGGTGTTGTATTTTAGTGATATATTATGGTCGAATGCTTCTTTACGGCTTTTTCGCAGGGAAACCGTGTCAATAGGAACTTTGTTCTGCATGAATTCGACTCTAATCGAATCAAAATCCATATTTTTCATAAAAACATAGGCGGTGTCTTGCGTTTTATTGAAGTCGACTATTTTGTCTTTATCCAGGGTGGCAGGATATAGAATTCTGGCCGAAGGATTTTCTACAGGCTTATTAAAAACAAAGAACATTTTTCCGTCCGCATCAAAGCGGCGGTCTGTTAACCGGAATTTATCGGGTTCCTGTTTGAACAGGTTTAAATGGATATTGGCCGTGTCTTTTTTTAGATGGACAGGAGCGGTCTGGAATGCTACGAGTTCGTCGTCCTTGTCATAAATTCTGTTGGGTGCTTTTTCCTGCAGGGCGTAAATGCGATAATCGCCATCGTGCAAGTTGTTTAAGGTAAAATTTCCAGACGTATCGGTCACGGCGAAAATAGTAGGTTTCTTTTTGCCCCACAGTGTATCCTTATTCAATGGGAATAACATTACTGTTACCTGTTTCTCTTTTTCCTGGGTCATCAGGTTTTGTACGTTTCCGGAAACACTTAGGGAGTCGATGTGAGGACCGGTAGAAAACACATAAGTAAAATTATCCAATACATTTCCTTCATTCAGGTCGGCTATCGATTTTCCGAAGTTGATGACATAGGTGGTGTTTTTTAGGAGCGTATCTTTAAAGTCGACGACGAGCGCTTTTTTGCTGGTCTTAAAAACAGGAGGTTTATCCATTGCCGGACTGACCGTGATTTCCTGGGTTTGATTTTTTAAACTAAAGTATTCGTCAAACTCCAGCCGGATTTGTTTGGCCGAAAAATTCCGGGTCATGTTTGGCGGCGTCGCCTTTAATAATTTTGGCGGAGTGCGATCTTTTGGACCTCCCTGAGGCTTTTGCATGCTGGCGCAGCCAAATATTAATAATGCAGTGATAAAAACCAGTAGTTCTCCGGACGAAAAAGCACTCCTTTTGTTTAGCCTCATTTTTAAGCTTTATAAACGATTTTTATGTTTTCATGAAGATTATCATTCGGAACTTAAAATAATCGCTTATAAGTCGCCTAATAACTTCAGTTTAAATATTTGATTATCAGTTATTTATAAGTTATCTTGAGATATGTACCATCAAAACCGAAATATCCGATGGCGAGACTCCCGAAATGCGTGATGCCTGTCCCAAAGTACGCGGTTTTATTTTCATCAGCTTTTCCCGAGCTTCCTTCGACAAGGAGACGAGGCTTTGATAGTTGAATTCGGGATTGATCTCCTTGTCCTCCATCTTCCGCATCTTTTCTACAATGTCTAATTCCTTCTCAAAATAACTCTCATATTTAATTTTTATTTCAGCCTGCTCAATAGTTTCTTTATCATATTTTGAAAGCAATGAGTCAACCGATACATCCGCTTTTCTCAGGTCATCAAATGACACTTGCGGTCGGCTCAATAAATTAAAGAACCTGACATTTTGGTTAAGCGGGGCAGTTCCTAATTCTTCTAATAAAGGATTTATGCTGGCTGCTTCTACTGATACATTTTTTGTGTAAGCTACAATGTCATCAGAATCTTTTACTTTCTGGTTCACCTTGTTCATCCGGTCGTCACTAATCAAACCTAATTCGTATGCGATAGGAGTAAGCCTGATGTCGGCATTATCCTGGCGTAACAATAGTCGGTGTTCTGCACGCGAAGTGAACATGCGGTAAGGTTCTTCGGTTCCTTTGGTCACCAGGTCGTCAATCAAAACACCAATGTAAGATTCAGAGCGCTTCATGATCAGTTCGTGTTTATCATGTACTTTCTGATGTGCATTGATGCCGGCAATGAAGCCTTGTGACGCGGCTTCCTCATATCCGGTAGTACCATTGATTTGGCCGGCAAAGAAAAGATTCTTTACCAGTTTGGTTTCTAATGTTAGGGCTAGCTGGGTAGGTGGGAAGTAATCGTATTCGATGGCATACCCTGGCCTGAACATTTTTGCATTTTCAAATCCTGGGATTTGTGTTAGTGCTTTGTATTGTACATCTTCCGGAAGGGAGGTTGAGAACCCATTTACATAGATCTCAACAGTATTGAATCCTTCGGGCTCAACGAATATTTGGTGACGTTCGCGCTCGGCAAAACGATTGATCTTAACTTCAATCGAAGGGCAGTATCTAGGGCCTAAACCTTTAATACGACCGGTGAACATTGGGGATTTTTCAAACCCTTCTTTCAGGGTCTCATGAACATTGGTGTTGGTATAAGTGATCCAGCAGCAGCGTTGTTCGGTTGGACGTTCCACATCGGTAAAAGAAAAGCGTCCGGCGTTTTCGTCGCCCCATTGCTCTTCCATTACACTATAGTTTAAAGTACGGCCGTCTACCCGGGGTGGGGTACCTGTCTTCATCCTGCCAGATTCAAAGCCCAACTCGACCAATTGTTCTGTTAGTCCTGTTGCTGCTTTTTCACCTGTACGACCACCTCCGAATTTTTTTTCCCCAATATGGATCACTCCATTTAAGAAAGTGCCGTTTGTTAGCACAACGGCATCGCATTCTATCTCTACACCGAGCGAGGTGCGAACACCTTTTACGGTATTTCCTTTTACAATGATAGAGTTTACCATGTCTTGCCAGAAGTCGACGTTGGGTGTTCGTTCTAACGCCAAACGCCATTCTTCAGCAAAGCGCATGCGATCATTTTGGGTGCGCGGGCTCCACATGGCTGGTCCTTTTGATAGGTTCAGCATGCGGAATTGTATAGTAGTTTTATCCGCTATAATACCGGAGTAACCACCCATGGCATCTATCTCACGAACTATTTGCCCTTTGGCCACACCACCCATAGCGGGGTTGCAACTCATCTGCGCTATTGTCCCCATATTCATAGTGATCAATAAAACAGAGGAGCCAAGGTTAGCCGCTGCGGCCGCTGCCTCACATCCAGCGTGGCCGGCACCCACAACTATTACATCATATTTCTTAAACATCTTACCTCCATGTTCCACGTGGAACATACAAAATTACATTCAATTGCCCGATGTTCCACGTGGAACTTTAAATAATGATACTAACGCAACAAAACCCCAAACGCCTTCAAGGATTACAAAAGGGTAGAAGTTAACCATCCACGAAGCGAAACAGCATATTCCTGCGCCGATTAGGTTCAATAAACTATATGTTTTGCTTTCTGCGGGGAGTTTCTTGTATAAATTCAATAGGAAAGCTATTAGCAGAATGATCACGCCAATAGATGCTATTATGTCTGAAAACTTCATATTATGCTTCGTTTAGTTCAGTTAACTCCATCCAACGCATGCTTTTTTCATCCAATTGATCGTTCAAAACAGCAATTTGCTGGGCTAGGTCACCCAGTTTACTATGGTCGGATATGCCCGAATTAAGTTCTGCTGTTAATGCTTTGATTTTGTTTTCAATCTCGCCAATTTCCTTGTTCAGGTTTTCCAATTCCTTCAGCTCTTTAAAAGGCAGCTTGTTCTTTTTGGGCTGATTTTTTGGTTGGGCCTTTTCGGCTATTTGTATGTTCTTGGCCTGTTGTTTTGCTATTTCCTGTTCGTATCTATACGATGAATAGTTGCCATTGAATATTCTAACGTTGCCATCGCCTTCCATGATGAATAGCTGATCGGTCAACTTGTCCAATAAATAACGGTCGTGTGATACCATCATCAATACACCGGTATAATTGATCAGAAACTCTTCCAATACATTTAAGGTGTCAATATCCAGATCATTAGTCGGCTCATCCAGTATCAGAAAGTTGGGGTTCTTCATTAATATCTGGAGTAACTGCAATCGTTTCTTCTCGCCCCCGCTGAGTTTTGATATAAAGCCATGTTGTTTTTTGGGAGGGAAGAGGAACAAGGTCAGCAGCGCAGATGCCGAGATGGTTTTACCATCCGCCATGGTGATAAACTCAGCGACGTTCTTTACCACGTCAATCACCCGGTCGTCTTCCTTAAAACTCATACCAGATTGATGGAAATAGCCCATTACCGTTGTTTCGCCCAATACTACCTCGCCCTTGTCCGGCTGCAAATTGCCGGTGATTATATTCAATAGGGTAGATTTGCCGCTTCCGTTCTTGCCGGCAAGGCCTATTCTGTCGCCTTTCTTAAAGACATAGCTGAAATTTCCGACAAATTGATGTCCGCTAAAGGCTTTATACAAATGATGAAGCTCCAATATTTTATTTCCCTGGCGGGATGTTTTTACGCTTAACTCAACTTTGTCCTTTAGCCCGGCATTCTTCGTTTTTTCTTCCAGGTCATAATAAGCGTCTATACGCGCTTTTGATTTGGTGCCCCGGGCCTGTGGCTGCCTGCGCATCCATTCCAGTTCTTTACGAAGTAGGTTTGAATTCTTTTGAAACTGTGCTTCTGATTCTGCTTCACGTTCTGCTTTCTTCTCAAGGTAATGGGCATAATTGCCGTTGTAAGGGATCACCTTGCCATTGTCCAGTTCCAGAATCTCATTACATACGTTGTCGAGGAAATACCGGTCGTGCGTTACCATTACGATAGTTTTTGCGCCTTCGGTTAATAGCTTTTCGAGCCATTCAATGGTGTCAATGTCCAAATGGTTGGTGGGCTCATCCAATAGATACACATCAGGGTCTTCTATCAACAGACGCGCCAATGCCAGCCTTTTTCTTTGCCCTCCGGATAGTGTATCTATTTTTTGATTGAGATGATGAATATCCAATCGGCCCAAAATGGTTTTGATCTTATATTCATATTCCCAGGCATTGTGGTTACTGATCTCTTCAGTGACCTTATCTATGGCCTTCGTATTATCAGGGTCATTTTCCAGCAGGTTCTCATATTCCCTTATCAGTTGCTGCTGCTTATTGTCTGAATGGAAAATGTAGTCGCTGATGGTATAAGCCTTATCAAAAGTAGGGTCCTGCTCCAGGTAACCCATGCGCAGGTCTCGGGCTTGCACAACTTTACCCTCAACCGGCAAAAATTGTCCGGCCAGTAATTTCAGTAGGGTAGACTTGCCGGCGCCATTAACTCCAACCAGCGCCACACGCCGGCCGCGGTTGATGCCGATGGTCAGGTTTTTAAACAGCCAGTGGTCATGAAATGAATGACCTAAATTTTCAGCAGATAAATATGTACTCACGTTAATAACTTTATTTTGTCGGAAGCATGTACAAATACACCTTCCTGTTTCTTTATCGATTCATTGAACATTGCCCGCGCAACGGTTCCTGCGGAAATGCTCCTATATTTTTTAAGACCGCCGACTAACAATGGATCGATCACTTTCATCAATCCGATGATAAATCTTTCCCCTGGCCTGGATTCTTTCCTGCCACCGGTTAGTACAGATGGCTGATAGATATGCAGGCATTTCAAGCCAACTTTTTCTATAGCTTCCTCAACTTCGCCTTTCATCTTTGTATAAAAATTGGATGAATGGCTATTGGCTCCAATTGCCGATACCAAATGATATTGTTCAACATCATTTTGTTTGGCTAATTGTGCCAGTTTTAACGGATAATCATGGTCGATCTTGCGATAGGTTGTCAAATCCGGAGTTTTTTTCCTGGTCGAGCCTAAACAGCAAAATACGGAGTGACCTGTTATCGCCGCAACGTGCTCATCCAGGTTATCAAAATCGATCACCAGCTGAACCAGTTTTTTATGGCTTACGGGCAATTCTTTTCGAACTAAAATCAAAACTTCGTCATAATAGGGCTCATGCAGCAAGATATTCAGCAATTTACTGCCAATTAGTCCGCTTGCGCCCGCTATTACAGCCTTATTTGACATGAGAAGTTCATAATTTTATGCAAAAATAAGCAATCTGAATTTGTGGAATAAATATTGTATGTTTAAACATATAATTTAGAGGAAATTATTAAATCATGAAAAAAACAATTCACCCTGCTAATGAACGCGGACAAAATGATATCGGTTGGTTAAAAGCTAATTTTTCGTTCAGCTTTGGACCCTACTATAACCCCGATAGAGTACATTTTGGTGCATTACGCGTTTTGAACGATGATATCATTGCCGGCGGCACAGGTTTCGGTGCCCACCCGCATGATAATATGGAAATCATCACCATTCCTATTTCTGGCGCTTTGGAGCATCGCGACAGCATGGGGAACACCGGCGTGATCACTGCAGGCGAGGTACAGGTAATGTCGGCAGGTACCGGCATACAGCATTCGGAATACAATCATTCAAAAACTGAAGATGCCAACACCCTGCAGATATGGCTTTTCCCTAAAGAAATGAACATCGAGCCAAGGTATGATCAAAAAAGCTTTATCGAAGACTTGAAGCCTAATCAGTTCACCACTTTGGTATCTCCGGTAAAGGGTGGTGAAGCCTTGTGGATTAACCAGGACGCTATATTTTCTATGGGCGATTTTGAGCCGGGACAGCAAGTAAAATACGATATCCAAATACCAGGAAACGGCGCTTATATCTTCGTAATCGAGGGTCAAATAGCTGTGGAAGGTACTGATTTAAACAAAAGGGATGCTTTAGGTGTTGAAGATGTAAGTTCATTTACCCTTGAAACCCTAAAACAGTCACGCATTTTGATCATGGAAGTCCCAATGAGATAAACGGGCCTGACAGGGCCAAAGGTTTTTGAGCTGCCCGAACAATTTGAAATACAATTGTTTAGGGCCCAAACCAATTACCTATGGCAGAACAGGCATTACCCGGATGGAAGAAGTTGCTTGAAGAAAGCGGCGACCAGGTTATATTTTTAAAAGGTTTTTTTAGAAATACGCTCCGTAAAGGTTTTGAGTGGTCGGGATTTGTACACCAGTGCTACGAAACGGGCTATAAGTCATTCACCCTGGTGAGTATAACAGCATTTATAATGGGGTTGGTTTTAGCATTACAGCTGAGGCCAACCCTTGTTAGTTTTGGGGCCGAGAGTATGCTGCCGCGTACGCTTGCAATATCTATTATCCGGGAAATTGGGCCTGTAATAACGGCGTTGATCTGTGCTGGCAGAATTGCCTCGGGCATAGGCGCCGAGCTCGGCAGTATGAAAGTGACCGAGCAGATCGACGCCATGGATGTATCTGGTGCTAACCCAATGCAATACCTGGTTGTAACGCGCATATTGGCCACCACCTGTATGGTGCCTTTACTTACGCTATTGGGAGATGTTATTGGGCTAATCGGCGGTTTTCTGGCCATCAATATATCGACTAAAGTTAGCCTAGCGCTTTATTTTAATAAATGCGTCGATTCTATCAATTTTTCTGATCTCCTGCCGGCATTTATTAAGACCATCTTCTTTGGCTTTGTAATAGGCTTTATTGGCTGTTATAAGGGCTACAATTCAAATAAAGGCACCGAGAGCGTCGGACTGTCGGCAAACTCTGCAGTTGTAGCTGCATCGCTCTGGATATTCGTCATCGATGCTATTGTTGTACAGATCAGCAACATCATTATCTACCATTGATATGGAAGAGAAGCGGACCATAGAAGAAGCAAAGCAATCCTCTTCCAAAAAGCGAGAGGTGGTGATCCATATCAAAGGCTTGAAGAAGTCGTTTGGGCAAAAGGAAGTGCTGAAAGACATCAACCTGGATGTGCATAAGGGGGAAAATGTGGTTGTTCTAGGCAGATCCGGCACGGGCAAGTCAGTTACTATTGAATGTATTGTAGGAATGTTATTGCCCGATGAAGGGGAAGTGACTGTGTTTGGTGATGAAGTGGCTGCGATGAATGAAAGGCAGTTGAAGGAGTTGCGCACCAGGATCGGTTTCCTGTTTCAAAGTGGGGCGTTATATGATTCGATGACGGTAAGGGAAAATCTTGAGTTCCCGCTTACAAGGGTGCTTAAAATGAACGATCAGGCGGAAATAGACCGACGAATTGAAGAGGTACTGGATGGAGTTGACTTAATTGACGCGATAGACAAAATGCCCTCAGAGCTCTCCGGCGGTATGCGGAAGCGATTGGGCTTGGCACGTACACTGATTGTTAAACCGGAAATTATGCTTTATGATGAACCGACAACCGGGCTCGATCCGATCACATCAAGGGAGATAAGCCATCTGATACTAAAAATGCAGAAGAAATATAAAACCACATCGATCATCATCACACACGATATGGAATGTGCCGAGGTTACTGCCGACCGTGTGGTAGTGATGAATGATGGTGAATATGTGGCGGAAGGCTCGTTTGATGACATCAAAAAATCAAAGGACGAGTTTGTGCGGTCATTTTTTTAAACCTATGCTGCCATGAAAACAACATCCGAACAGAAGATAAAAATTGGGGGCTTTGTGCTCGCCGGATTGGCGGTGCTCATTGCCGGTATATTCCTTATAGGGAATAAGAAAGGTTTGTTTAACAAGACCTTTGAAGTATATGGCATGTTTAAGAACGTAAATGGCCTGCAAATAGGTAATAACGCCAGGTTTGCAGGCATTAATGTAGGTGTGGTGCAGGATATCCAGATAGCCAATGATACCACTGTAAAAGTGATCCTGACACTGAACGAAGACGTGCGAAAATTTGTAAAAAGAGACGCCAAGCTAAGCATTAGTACCGATGGGCTGATGGGCGACAAACTGGTGGTGATAACGCCAGGCGGAACAAACAATAGCCAGGGGGTGGTTAACGGAGATAAGCTTACAGGCGTAAATCCATTTGATGTGGACAAGCTGGTCAATAAGTTTAGCAAAATAACCGACGACGCAGGCGAACTGGTAGGTGGACTCTCAAAGATAGTAGATAAGGTAAATAACGGTAAAGGAAGCATAGGAAGGCTATTGAACAATGATAAAATGGCAAAGGACCTGGAAGGCACAGTAAAGCAGGCTAAAACTACCATTGCTAATGTACATCAAACAACCGGGACATTGAATGAAGATCTGAAGGCGGCACAGAGCAATTTCCTGTTGCGTGGTTTCTTTAAAAAGAAAAAGAAATTGGAAAAAGCCCGGCAGGATTCTATCAAGAAAGCCCAGGGACAGCAAAATGATCAGTCAAAAAAGGATGATCAGCCCAAGCCATAAAAAAGGCCCCGAATTTCGGAGCCGTAGAATATCCCGGTGGAATTTATTATAAATACTTAGTCAATTCAGGAGAAAGCGGAGTGACTGTCGAGCGGAAACGGTGTATTAATTTACCATTTTCGTCGATCAGGAATTTCTCGAAGTTCCATTTGATCTCTCCTGTAAAATCAGGGTTCGGTGCTTCTGTCAGATACTTAAACAGTGGATCGATATCATCGCCCTTAACACTTACCTTTTGACTTAGGGGGAAGGTAACGCCATAGTTTTTCTGACAAAATGATTTGATTTCCAATGCATTACCTGGTTCCTGCTGCCCGAAGTTGTTTGCAGGGAAGCCAACCACAACCACCTTGTCTTTATACTGATCCGCCAGCTTTTGCAGCTCGGCATATTGCGGGGTAAAACCGCATTTCGAAGCGGTATTGACGATCAATACTTTTTTGCCTCTGTATTTGGCTAAAGAGAAAGGCGCGCCATCAATGTTTTTCAGCTTGAAATCATAGACCGAAGAAGGGGCAACGAATAGCAGCGTTAGGAAGATTGCTAATATTTTCATGGTGTTAAATTTGGTTCCGTTTTAAAGTGATAAGTAAAATTACACTAATAAAGCCGTAATTAACTGAAAATATAAATCTGAATTATGTAAAATTTCTCTGACCCAGGTACTGATCCTCTTTCTCTGTCATTATCTTCTTTTTTTCTGCCGTTTTGTCCAGATATCCGAGTAAATGCAGTGCACCATGGATGATAACCCTATGAAGCTCATTTACTTCGCCCGAGTTGAATTTTTCAGCATTTTCGCGTATGCGATCAATAGAGATGAAAATATCACCTTCAATAACGCCTTCTTTTTCAGAATTATCAAAGGTGACAATATCGGTATACGTGTCATGATCCAAATACTGCTGATTGATTTTCAGCAGGTATTCGTCTGAACAGAAAATGTAATTGAGTTCTTTGAGCTTGTAACCTTCGGCCTCAATAGTGGCTTTTACCCAATGTTTTACCGCTGTTTTATTTTTTAGTTTAAAGCTGATATCCTCTTCAAAGAAGTTTATGGAGGGCATTATATTTTAAAATGAAGTTCAACTTCATTTCCTTTTTGGTTGAATACGCATTGATCGGCAAGCTGTTTTACGATGAAAACGCCGCGTCCTGTCAAATTTTCAAGATTTTCTTCAGCAGTTGGATCGGGCAGGTGGTCGTAATCAAAACCATCGCCCTCATCTGTCACCGTCCATACAACGCGCTTTGGATCAACTTCAGCGTTGATGATAACCTTTTTATTCTCGTCTAATTTATTACCGTGTACAATGGCGTTAATAGCAATCTCATTCAGACAAGTCATCATATTAGCAAAGGTGTCTTCGCTAACCTGGTGTTTATCTGCTATTTGTTCTATTAAAAGCTCCAGCTGCGTTATGCTTTCCGGTTTGGATGGGAGCTGTAAAGTATAAAGCTCGCTGGTTTGTACGTTCGCTTCTTGCATGTTATTTAGCATTAAGTTGATCAAAGTAAGATTTAATTTTTTGTTTATAGTACAAATTAAGTGCCGGAGATACTGTCTTAATTTGTTCGGTCTGCTTTTCTTTCGATTTTTGGTAGTCCTGTAACGCCTTAATGTATCCCGGAGGCATATCTTTCCCTGCATTGCTCTCGCGCTTCTGATCCTGGTCCCTTTGCTGTTGTGCTTTTTCCGCTTCCAGCATGCGGGTCTGAATCTGTTGCTGCCTCTTTAACACCTCATCTGTTATTCGCCTGTTTACGATGTCATTCTCAGTTTGTTCCATTTCTTTTGAAATTTTATCCAAATTCCCAATTCCTCCGGAACCATTTTTATTCTCTTCTTTATTAATTTCCTGCAACGCCTGCCTTATCATTTCCTGTTGCCGCGCCATTTTTGCCAACTGCTCGCTCATGCCGGCACGCTGACTTTGTGACATGTTTCCACCCTGTTTTTGCAGTTGATCGCGCATATGCTGCATGTTCTGGTTCAACTGCTGCTGCATCTTGTTGAGCTGCGATAACGACGGCTGTTTGCCTTTTCCGCTACCGCTTTTGCCGTTCTTCATTGAGTTCTGCAGCTGCTCAAGCGCCTCGTTCAGCATCAGTGCCAGGTCGTTCATTGAGGTCATGGCATATTGTTGATTTCTCGAAGCTTCTGCCGTGCGGCGGTCGCTCAGATTTTCCAACGACTCATCAATGTGACTATTTATGCTCGATATCTCCTGGTTTACAGTCGATTGTATTTGCGGAACCCGCCTGCTTAAAGCATAAAGGCTATCTTCTGCCGTTTTTAAGTTGTCTTTTATGTCCTTTTGTTTTTGTGCTAATATAGCATAATTTGGATCAGTTGGGTTAGTATTTTTCAACGTTTCCATAACTTTTTCCTGATCGAATGAACTATTAACGAGATTTTTTAATAATTCGCGTAGCTGCGCCGCATCAACATTATTTTGTGAGTCTTCGCCCTCCTGGTTTTTGTCCTCCATTTGCCTGGCCATTTGTTGCATTTGCTTCGCCGCATCCTGTTGGGACTGTGACGCTTTTTGTTTATTATTCTTCTGCAATGCATCAGAACTCTGGCTCATTTGCTGATCAATTTTTTGTTCTTCGCCCTTCGGGTTTTCGAAATTATTTTTCTGTTCAGCGCTGTCGTTTTGTTTTTGCAGATCGTCCAGCGAGTTCTTGACATCCTCGAAATCCTGCTTAATTTTCTCCTGTTCCTGCTGTAGTTGCTTTGCGTCCGACGCCTGCTGTTTGGTTTGTTCAGAAAGTTTTTGTTGCCTGTCAGCCAGCTGGTTAAGTGTATTAATATTCTGATTTAATTTCTGGTCAAATTCCAGTTTTTTGTACAGTTGCAGTATACGGTCGAGCTCTTTTCTTAGTGATTTATTATCCATCTGCATTTTGGATAATTGGTCGCGCGTCAGGTCCTTTTGCTCCTGGTCCATTAGTGCCTGCAGCTTCTTTAGCAAGTCCTGTGTTTTGGGGTCTAGCACATTGTTGAACAGGTTTTCTATCTCTTTTTGCTTCTCCAATATCTCTTTATTTTGCTGCTCATTTTCCTGGCGGTTTACCATGTTCTTTTTGTTCTCGGCCTGTATATCTCTCACCAGGTTGTCCAGGTCTTTTTTCTTTTGTAGCAGATCGTCTATCTGCTTTTTCTCGTCAAAAGATAATGTGTTCTTATCGAGGAGTTTCTGGTTCAGTTTTTGGGCATCGCGTTCTATCTGGCCGGCTAGTTTGACGGCCGATTGCATTTTGTCCTTCACCGCCTGTGTGCCTTTTTCCAATTCCTCATCAAGTTGTTTCTGGTTGGGTACATTCAGCGTATGCTCAGGTGAACGCACCTTTTTAGGACCGCTGACACCATCGTTATCTGCAACCTCGAAATAATAAGTCACCAGATCGCCGGGTTTAGCGCCCAATTGCTTCATATCCCAGAAATAGAAGAAATCAGTTTGGATTTTGCTCAGATCGGCTTTGACGGAATGGGTTATCGTATGCTCGGAGTTTTTATCACCCGGGGTGCCAACCTTATAGTTGAAAGTCAATGAGGAAAAGCCATGATCGTCCTGAATTTTTCCGTTGAAATACAGGGCTTTGCTGCTTATAGAATCTGATTTTTCCTTCACAGCTATAGCCGGCATTTCATCAGCAATTACATTGATGCGATAAGAAGCAGAATCACCACGGCTTACATTCTCATTCTGCGGACTGATCTTATAAAATGAATTTTTGTAGACCCGTTCGGAATGCTCAAATACATCAGCTCCTGTTTTAACTGCATTTGAACGATTATGATTCATATCAAACTGAATACCGGTGGCATTTTGCGTATGGAATTGCCATTTTACGATTGTGCCGGCAGGTAAAGTCAAATCGCCGGCGTTAAGTAATTGTTCTGGTCTTTTATTCAAGTAGGCTGGGTAGTTTAGCTGTACGTCAAAATGCAGAAGGGAAGGTTTTAGGTTCACCCTTATCTCGTAAGGCAGAGATGTAAACCCGTTGGCCGTAAACCTGAACATTGTATTCTTTTGCAGATTGCTAAACTGGTAGTGAAAATGACTGATATTTTCTTTATCAAGCTTAAAAGAGTTGTTGGCCGTTTCGATATAAACATCCGAGGGGAGTTTATCCCCGTCAAGCTTTAAAGTCAGCTTCAGGTCATCACCCTGGATAACAGACAGTGATTGGTTCAAAACTACAAACTTAAAGGGCGCTACAGGTGCAAAATACTCATTGTGCTTAATGATCCTTTTGGTACTTTCCGTTAATATAGATGGTGCCGCTAGCGCTATAATACAGATGACGCCAGCAGGGAACATCACCCATTTCAGGTATTTGGTATTCTCTTTTATGTTGATAGCCGATGGAAAGCTAACGGGCTTCAGTGTTTCTATTTTCTGATCGATACTGGCCTCTATGAGTTCGCGATGCTGCTGGTTACTGTCAGCCAGTTTTTTTAGCTGAAGCGTGTTCAGCAGTTTGTCGCTTACGTCAGTAAAATGCTTGCCAATGATCTCTGCAGCCTGATCATGCGTAATGATTTTCCCCAGCTTTAACCATGCCAAAAAGGAAGGAAGGATCAGCCAGGCGATCAACCCTAAATTTAGCAGTATGAAAAAGTAAAAAAGGAAAGTACGGAAGCCTGAATTGAAGTTGCCGTAGTATTCGCTGACGGTAATAATGATATACGCGGAAAAGATGCCTGCGCCTAAAAAAATCAACCCCCGCAGCAAATTGTTAAAATAATACTTGCGGATGAAAGTATCGATCTTGCTGATTAACAACTCGTAGTTTTCCGATGGCCGCATAATTTACCTCAACAGATGCACTAATATAGTTTTAACGCATCATAACTATCAAAATTATAACTTTTAAATGATAATAGCGCATTGTAGAACAACCATAATCACTGTATATTTGTAAGGCAAACTGATAAGTTTAACTGATTAATTTATTATGGCTCAACATCCCGATCTGGAACTGGCGTCTGAACTGCGGACATTGTTTACACGACTGATCAAAAAACTACGAAGAGAATCAGCAACAGGCCAGCATCTGTCGCTTACCGAACGCTCAACCATGTCGCTGCTTTATCAGCAAAAACAGCTATTACCCAGCGAGTTGGCTGCGTCGGAAAAGATCACCAATCAATCCATGTCGCAGATATTGAACCATTTGCTGGAACTTGGATACATCACCCGAACAGCCTCGGAAACCGACAAACGCAAGGTGCTGATCTCGTTGACCAAAACCGGTGAGGAAACGCTTTTAAAGGTTCGTGCCGAGCGGGATGAATGGTTAGCCAAAGCGATCAGCGATAGCTGTAATGAAGAAGAAACAAACCTGCTTAAAAAAGTGATGGGGCCGCTGAATAAAGTCATCGATCACGAATAAGGCAGAAGTGCAACAAAATCTACCAAACAAATAAATGAATATTACAACTTTTAAAGCATTTGGAAGCCGCAATTACCGGCTATATTTTATAGGGCAATCCGTTTCTCTCATAGGAACATGGATGCAAAAAACCGCAGTAAGCTGGGTGATCTACTCACTTACGCATTCTACCTTTATGCTGGGCTTGACTCTTTTTGCAAGCCAGTTTCCGTCCTTTTTATTCTCCTTATTAGGGGGCGTAGTATCTGATAGGTACGACCGCTTTAAGGTATTGTTATGCACCCAGGTCGCATCTATGATACAGGCTGCTATCCTGGCCATATTGATTCTATTAGGTCACTATGCTGTCTGGGAGATTTTGACGCTAAGCGTTGTGCTGGGCATCATTAACGCGTTTGATGTGCCGGCACGACAAGCGCTTGTGTACGAGATGATTGACGATAAAAAAGATCTGCCCAATGCGCTGGCACTCAATTCGTCTATGGTTAATTTATCAAGATTGATCGGTCCGGCCATTGCCGGTTTTGTACTGGAGAAATTAGGCGATGGAACTTGTTTTGCGCTGAATGCCTTAAGCTTCCTGGCAGTTATCGGTTCGTTATTGCTGATGCGTTTGCCGAAATATATCAAGCAGGTGCATACCAAAAATGCTTTTGGCGAAATGAAAGAGGGGTTTATGTACCTGAAACAAACGCCATCGATAGCTTTCATCATTATAATGCTGGCACTCATTAGTTTACTGGTGATGCCATTCAGTACCTTATTGCCAGTATACGCCAGGGATATTTTTAAGGGAACAGCATCCACATTCGGGATAATAGACAGCGTGATAGGATTGGGCGCATTTAGCTGCGCCATATTCCTGGCGTCGTTAAAACCCGGAGCAAACCTGAAAAGAATACTGGCACTTAACACGCTTATATTTGGTGCCGGGCTAGCACTTTTCTCACATGAAGGCAACTATCCTCTGGCACTGGTATTTTCAGCCGTTACCGGTTTTGGTATGATGTCGCAGGTTACCATAAGCAATACTTTGATACAAACTACAGTGGACGCCAATATGCGTGGCCGTGTGATCAGCTTTTATGCGATGGCCGTTTTCGGCATGCAACCTTTGGGCGGCCTGGTGATTGGTTCAGTATCTAAATGGATAGGAACACCAGATACTTTACTGGGAGAGGGGGTAATAGCCGGGTTGATCGGGCTACTCCATATACGTTTTTTGCGGAAAGAAAAACTGAAGAAACAACAGCCTATGCCTGCTTTAGGGCAGCAAACAGTGCAGGCGGCTTAATTTGCTACTTCCAGAAAGCCGGCGTATCTACTTTACCTCTAAGCGTGCAGTCCACACATACTCTCGTGCTGTAAAGAAAGCCAATTATCCCGCCGCCAGGTGCTACTATGGGACTGGTCGCGAAATAATCTACAGGCGGATTTATCAGAACATTTTGAACCTGGTTGGTCCCTGTTCTATCATTGTATAAGGCGGTATCCTGTTCGCAGGTATAAGGATATATTGGCAGTATATTACCCGGCAGATCAGCATGTTTTATAAATATTCGTTTTGATTGAACATTGGTGGCTGATATATAACCAACGACAGGCTCAGCCGGGTTGGTGGTATTATGTATATTCCCGCTAATTTCGGATGGTTGTGCGTCAAATATACTTCCCAGCTGCTCTGTATTTTTCTTCATAATTTGATAAAAGTTGTAAGCGTCCTGGGTAAGGGCGTACTGCCTGACCAGTATGGAATATTTCGATTCCATCTTTTCGCTCGACAAAGCTATCGAGGTTAGTGGGCCCTGGTAAACCACATCGCTGCTTAATTTTTCGGTTGAGGTCGAAATGACATTAACGGATTTGTCATTAGCAAAACAATTGTAAATCATTTGATTCCTGGTACGTGGAACCATCGTATTGGTGGACGGGTCCAAAACATAGATTGAAGCATATTTTGCATGAAATATCCACGCTTCGTCATAATCCCACAGATAAAACCTTGTTTTATTAGTAACATCATGCGTGTTGACATATAAATTAACCGTGGTATCCTTAATGTTGTAGCCGATGCTATCAATAGAAGGGGTGGGTTTTACTTCCACAAAATCTGATACATATTGACCTCCTTCTGCAGGTATTATCCTAACCCGGTACCTTTGCGATGCCGGAAGATTCAGGCTGTTGACTGAGTTATAATGACCATTGTTGAAGACGTCATATAAAAGATACGTTCCGCCTTGCTCACCCTCTACAGTTACAGTTGCATTCAGAACTGGGTTGATGGTTATCTTGTCTGTAAGTTTCACTGTGCGGCTTAATTTGATAACGGTGGAGTCAGTACCGGTATTAATAATACCCTCAACAATCAAATAGCGTTTTGACGTTGATGTGGCCGGCGGATTGTATGGCTTTTTACAACCAACCAATCCCAAAACCAACAAAAAAAACAGGTTACGTAACTTAATCATAAAAATAAGTTCAGGATGGGAGCACTATCGGTGTAATCCGTTGAAATCAAATATAACTAAATGCTTCTTTATATAACTAAATAATTCTTTTACCAAAATTTTACGATTAATTAGTGTTTATCAAACAATAGGCCCTGACTATTTGTATTTTAGCTGTAGAATAACCAACAAACGATCTTACCCCTATTATGAACAAGGTGTACAAATATCCTTCAACCGACGATCTTATAAAAAAAGCAAAATCCAAAATTCCCAATTTCGTATTCGAATATTTAAGCGGCGGCTGCAATGAAAATATTGCAGTGGCTAAGAATACGGCTGATCTGAGGGATATTGAATTAAGACCATATTACATAACGGATCATAAAAAGGCAGATTTAAGAACAGAACTATTCGGGCATACCTACGATCTCCCGTTTGGTATTGCTCCGGTAGGCCTGCAAGGTTTAATGTGGCCTAATTCGCCCGAGATATTAGCTAAGGCATCGCTAAAGCATAATATTCCTTTTGTAATAAGTACGTTAACAACAAGCACCATCGAAAGGCTCTCAGAGTTAACAGAAGGCCGTGCCTGGTTTCAATTATATCACCCTAAAGAAAATGACCTTCGTGATAAATTTTTAAAAAGAGTTGAAGATGCGGGATGCCCTGTCCTGGTATTGATAAGTGACATGCCAACCTTGGCGTACAGGCCAAGGGATAGGCGCAATGGTATAGGGTTACCGCCCAAGATGTCCTTTAAAAATATTCTTCAAATTCTTGCGCGGCCAGAGTGGTTAGTCAAGACCATGCAATATGGCCAGCCAAAATTCGCTATCATGGAGCCTTATCTTGAAAGCTTAAATAATAAGATTGATTTTGATAATCGATTAACCGAGCAAAAAATAGCGACAATAAGAGATAGGTGGAAAGGGAAGCTGGTAATAAAGGGTATTTTATCGGAGGAAGATGCAGCGGCGGCTGTCAGGTTGGGTGTAGACGGCATAATTGTTTCTAATCATGGCGGAAGGCAATTGGATGCAGGCCCTTCGTCTATAAAATCAATTGGGCCAATAGTAGAAAAATATCAGGACAAGATAAAAATCATGATGGATAGCGGGTTGCGAAGCGGACCTGATATAGCGAGGACCCTGGCTGTGGGTGCAGAATTCACATTTATGGGCCGTATGTTTATGTATGCCATTGCGGCGCTCGGAGATGATGGCGCTGATCAAATTATAGAATCCCTGAAGATACAACTAAAACAAGTGATGGAACAAATTTCCTGTGCTTCAGTAAGTGATCTGAAAAACCATTTGATGACACCGGTTTATCAAGCGGGTTAAGTTTATTTAAATTTGGCGCAGCAGCGTCGGATAAGGATTAATTCGGGGGAGAGCAACCGATCATGCATTCCCGATAAGAGCCCAGGCCCGACACAAACAGTTGGGCTTTTGTTTTTTATAAGCTTGGTTTTAGTAGCAGTGACACTAATTTGTCGCCATAAATAAAAACACAAATGACGGATTAACAGCTGTTAATGTCTGTTCACAAGCGCTAATGCTCAAAACGTGAACACCAATTTTGCGGTATGGTGGTTCTTTACATATTACTTTCATGTTTAAAAGGTGATGTATTATATTTGTACCCCCACGGGATGTAGCGTAGCCCGGTATCGCGCCAGCATGGGGTGCTGGAGGTCGTGGGTTCGAATCCCGCCATCCCGACATGAAAATCAAGGACTTATGATTTAAAAATCAAAGTCCTTTTTTGTTAGGTCTAACATGGCTAACGCTTTTTTTAACATTCTATGTGATTTCTTAAGTCAAGAAACACCAGAACCCACTACTTCTATTTCAGGTAATGCCCAACTTCGATAAATAAGTTGTCAAAATAGAAGTAGAAAGCATAGCTATCCCTTATTTTCCTCGGCGATTGGGTTATATCAACTTTTCCATTCCCTAGCTTTTCATAAATAGCATCTACTTGTTCCGAACATTCAAGCATAAAACCGATATGAAAATCTTTGGGATAAATTGTGTCGCCATTTTTATGACCCATAATTACAAGAGTAAAGTTTTCTTTATTGTTTAGAACAGCTATTACGCTGTCGCCTTTTATAAACTCACAGGTAAACTCGAAATAGGTTTCAAAAAATTGTACGGCTTTGGTTACGTCTGTAACAATTAGATTCAAATGGTTAATGGTCATTGTCTAAGTTTAAATATTAATAATCGAACGTTCGTTCATTTATTTGGTAAAAAATTATTTTTTTAACGCTGACAAAACAAGATTAAATGTTTGCTTTAATTTCTGTTCTGACAATAAAAATGGTTTTCCCGACATTGTCGCCTGATTGAGATGAAATTGTACGAGTATGTAAAAAGGCCCATAAGCCACAGCCCAAAATATTTCTGATGGTAAATCTTTTATTTCTTCTTTTCGTATTGCATTCTCAACAAAATCATTCATCACCTTTCTAAAAATTGTCGGTTTTATATCCTTGTGATTAATTAGTGGTGAGCTTCTGAATTGTTCGTGAAATTGAAAATTCACAGGGTTTTTGGTAATATTTTTAAGCCGGTTTTTCCACTGTAGCCATAACCCATCTTCAAAATTTAAGTCTGCACTAAAATCATTTAGTGCGTCTTTTTCAAATTTTTCCTGCACTTCAATAAAAAGCTTATTCAGCAAATCTTCCCGGCTTTTAAAATATACATAAATTGTCGAGGCAGAGATTTTGGCTTTTTTAGCAAGCTTTTGCATACTAAGTCCATCAAAGCCCTTGTTGACTATCATTTCGATAGCGCTTTGTCTAATGATCAACTCTTTATTTTCATCTTTTAATCTCACGTCACAAATATAATCGAATACTCGTTCGATTATATAATTCCAATAAAATTTTCTGCAGAAGGTTCTGATTGCGCCCAAATACCGTGTTATACACTTTTTAAGAGTACGCTATTTGATTAACTGACTGAACGAAAATCCGGCGCGCACATTTCGATTTCATTATTGCCCGCCGCGCAGGATGGAAGAGGATGCCCGTTTGCTCAGAGAAGAAAAAATGTCTGTATCGGCTGTGTGTTATCAGTTGGGCTTTACCAACCTGAGCCATTTCTCAAACGTGTTTAAAGAACAACTCGGAATGAAGCCGAAACAGTATAGCCAGATTAGTTCGGAACATCGGTCAAAGGACCGGCCAGCCTAAGAGAAACCGTATTTAAGTGGCTGGGTAATCCTGCTATCAAGGTGAAAACCAATAAAAAGCCCCTAAGTTCTAAAACTTAGGCGCTTTTTTTTTGTTAAAAACTTTGGTTCACTGGATAAAGTGGGTTCGCAATTTATATTCGAGTAAAGGATCAGGAGAATCCCAGCCTTTAAGCTTAATAGATTGCTTTTATATTTTTATAATGCTGGCATATCTAATTGGTTGCCAGTTGGATAGGTGCCGGCTAGTCCGGAATCTATTTACATTTGCACTAAGTTAGTGCCAAAGCATAGTATGGAAAGATCTCACAAAAATGATTATTTAACTGCGGCGGAACTCAGAAAACGAGCAAAATCTAAAATTCCAAAGTTCATCTTCCAATATCTTGATGGTGGTTGCAATGACAACATTAATTTAAAAAAAAACACGAAGGAAATCGGCGATATTGAACTAAAACCATTTTATATACGTGAACACAAAGAAGCGGATTTAAGAACGGAGTTATTTGGCCATGTCTACGATGCGCCATTTGGGATTGCGCCAATGGGCTTACAGGGATTTATGTGGCCAAATTCACCGGAAATATTGGCCAGGGCCGCTGCAAAGTATAACATTCCTTTTATAATCAGTACATTAACAACCTGCACTGTTGAGCGAATTAGTGAATTGACCGAAGGGCGTGCCTGGTTTCAATTATATCATCCAAAAGAACCTGAATTTCGCGACCAGCTTCTAAAAAAAGTTGCGGATGCGGGATGTCCTGTTTTAGTATTGATAGCGGATATGCCGTCTAAAGGCTACAGGCCCTGGGATGTTCACAACGGATTTGACATGCCGCCCGAAATTTCGATCAGAAATATTTTTCAAATGATGGCCAGGCCGGAGTGGGTACTTAAAACTATTTATCATGGCCGGCCCACTTTTGCCATTATGAAATCGTTTGAAAATGCAGAAGAAGGGCACTTCTATTTTGATCATAAACTGGATGAAAGAAAAATAGCCGAAATAAGAGATAGGTGGAAAGGCAAATTGGTTATAAAAGGGATTTCCTCTGAAGAAGATACGGAGGCCGCTATCAGGTTGGGAGCAGATGGTATTATTGTTTCCAATCATGGTGGACGGCAACTCGACGTCGGCCAGTCAGCTATTGCAATGCTCGGCCCGATCGCCAAAAAATATGAAGGCAAAATTAAAATCATGATGGATAGCGGCTTGCGGACCGGTCCGGATATCGCAAGAAGTCTTGCTTCGGGTGCAGAGTTTACCTTTTTGGGCAGGAACTTTATGTACGCGGTGGCCGCTCTTGGCGCACTGGGCGGTGAGCATATGATCCGCAGCCTGAAGATTCAATTAAAGCAGGTAATGGAGCAGATTTCATGTGTGAAGGTGAAGGATTTGAAAAATCACCTGGTAAAAAGAGAGGATTGATGAAGAGAAAACACCCTATAAAACCGCTGCGTAAATCTGAGACTTCTTATTTTCAAACGTTTCTCATCGATGCTTTCCCTGAAAAACTTATTTCTGTATTCAAATAATTCTAGCCTGAACAGCGAGTATGATGCTTTCCTCTCGGGTAGAGTGGAAACTATTTCACCAACTCATTTACATAGGCAAGCATGTTTTCCAACTGTCCATCGGTAGGGTTTACCTTCCGCTCCTGTTTCCGTTCAGCTTTTTCCTGCGCTTTTTTTCTTCGTTTCTTTTTCAGTTCGTTTTTCAACTGTTGCTTTTGCCATACAACAAAATTGAGATGAATTATAAAAACAAAAGCACCCCCACCTTATGATCGGGGTGCTTAAACGATCAAACTAATTGTGATTCCTAGATTACTTTTACATTTATCGCGTTAAGGCCTTTTTTGCCCTCTTCGACATCGAATTGTACGCGGTCGTTTTCACGGATATTGTCGATCAGACCAGTTGAGTGCACAAAAACCTCAGTTTTGGTGTCATTTTGTGAAATAAATCCAAAACCTTTCTGGTTATTGAAAAACTTCACTGTTCCTTCTTTTTTCATTGTATTACTTTTAATAAGTAGTAAGGTAGCCTTTAATATTGGGATATTTTTACTTTTAGTAAAATAAATTTTAATTAAGGGCAAAAAATTCACTTTGTTTTAATCAGAAAATAGATCGGGACAACAAATCAACCAATTGGGGGTTAAATAGTCAAGGATGTGTTGGTTGCTTATTTTTAAAATAAGAATAGCTTTTAATATAAAAGCCCGGGATTGCGATAATTATATTTACATTTATAAAGTCCTTCCATACCCATCTTAGATCTTACCTGAATAATTGCGGCGATCTTTAAGCAGCTAACTAAAACAGGCATGCTATGCCTGAGATATCTGCGCTTATTGCGAACAACGAAAGCGGACTTCGTTTGCCTCCTTCTGCAGGAGCTTTTAGCTTTAAAGCCAAATTGAAGGATTAAACAGGCTTCCGGCATAAGGGTTTATTAATAATTAAAAACATACTAAAAATTAATAATCAAAATCAATAGAATGCAATATCAATTAGCGGAGCGGGAAGCGCGATCCTACATGTACGATTTAATGAATGAGGCGAAAGAGCATGGCTTTAAAGCTGAGGATAAATGGACACTGTGCCTGGTAACCAAAAGCGCGCAAGAGCAGATAAGAAAAGATTATTATCCCACTGTGGTTAACGAAGTCTCGCCGGAAATTCTTTTAAAACTGTTTCACCTGGTCAAATCAGGTCTGCAGCAATCCCTGAGCAAAGAAGAACTATTAATCGATACAAAAAGTATAATTGATGGTCAGTTACACTATATTATTGCCTTTAACCCCAAAAGACAGCGTTAGCATTATTTTATATTTGAACAAAATGTTACAGGTGATACGAATTTGTCATGGTTAATATTATTGTTCAGGAAGATTGCGGAAATGCGCCTAAGAAAGCGTTTCTGAGAGATTTTATAGTTGCTGTTGTTAAAGGCGATAACACTTTTATTAGCGGCAGCACTACAGATGATATCTGTTGGAATTACGTCGGTAACGGGTGTTTTAATGGCAAGCACGACGCGCTTGCAGCACTCAAACGGTTACGAAGTGATGAAATCAGGGAGCTGGTTATCCATACGATCATTACTCATGGCTACCATGGTTGTGTTGAGGGCGCATTGAAGTTCGCCGACGGAAAGATGTTGGCTTTTTGTGACGTTTACCAGTTCCGTGCTTCTACTAACAATGCCCCTATTAAGGCGATTAGAACTTATGCGATCATAAACGGATAGATAGTTAAGTTTTGCTTGTTTTTTTATTTCCCAAACAATCTTTCGTCAATCCTTTTCTTCTGCCTGAAATGATGGCGTAAATGCATTTCGGCAAATTGGAGCCAGTCAAGTGTATTGAAATAAAGTAAGCCGGGGTGCCTGGTTTTGCCAATGGCTTTTGATGGATCGAACGAAGCATACAGGGTATTTACTTCTGTTTTTATGGCTAATAATTTCTGTCGAACTTCGTCCTTATTCTCAGGTTGCCTGATGTAGATTCCTGTAGCGGGTCCTTCAATCATCATATCAGGGAAACTATTGTTGTGCAGCATTGCACGGGCATTTTCATGCATTTCCTCTTTGCTATTTGCATCAGTTTGCATGGCTGCGGCCATTTGCTCCACAAACCAGGAAGTGTCATCGGTGATATGGGTATATACCTGTGCCAGCGACCAGGCATTGTCATCCGGTTTTTGGCGAAGCATTTCTAAAGTGTAGTCATCAAGAAAATCTATCCATTTTTGGATAGTTTCGTTGAATGCGTTAAGCAATGCCGTTTCCCTATGGTTTTCCATGATATAGGATCGAAGATAGTTAAAAAGTTGCTGGCCGGGAGGCTGCCTGAGTGTAGCCTGGTATCAGTATTGCTGATGGGGAAAAAATGACAAAACTAGATTTTTACAAAGTTAAAAATGTAAACTTTTGATAATCAGATGTTCATGTGTGTTCACGAGCGTTCACGCATCGTGAACGTGAACATGAACATTAGTTTAATTGTAAAAGGCAACCGTTGTGTACAGCTGTGAAAATTTACTTTCTCAACTTTATGGTCAGCCATTCCGTTTAATTCAGTAATTTTGCAATGTCTCACCAGATCAGAACTAGGCTACCATTTAATAGTAAGTAACCCCCTGTATGACTGCCATTTACAATAAAGATTTAGGAACAAAACAAAAGGCCCTGGCCATCAACCTGGACCCAAAAATATACGGCTCGTTTGCAGAAATAGGCGCCGGACAGGACGTTGCGGCAAATTTTTTCAAAGCAGGGGGCTCTTCGGGAACCATAGCCAAAACGATGTCGGCCTATGATATGACCTTTTCTGACGCTATTTATGGTGTTCAACAGGTAAAGCGCTATGTGAGCGAAGCCCGCCTGATATCCATGCTTGAACATGAATATGGTTTGCTGATTGAGCGTTTGGCCACACAGCGCGGGGACACCACAACATTCTTTGCATTCTCGGACACTATGTCGGCACTCAACTTCCATAAGACTAACGAAGGCCATGGATGGATGGGCGTGCGTTTTCAGCTGGAGCCCAACGGTGCTTATAATGATGTGATTCTTCATGTAAAATTGCTGGATAACGATAACAACCTGCAACAACAGGCGGTAGGGGTATTGGGGGTAAACCTGATGTATGCCTGCTTTTATTATCACGAAGTTGCGCCGGTTTTTCTGCTGTCGTTGATGGATGATCTTTCGAGAGACCGTATCCAGATTGATATGATCCGTTTTGAAGGTCCGAATTTTACAAATGTAGACAACAGGCTGATGAGCCTGCTCCTGGTAAAATATGGTTTTTCGGATGCCGCAGTGTTTGGACCTGACGGTAAGAACCAGCAGCCATCAGAGGTCTTATATAAAAAACACATTGTAGTGGTTAGAGGCCGTTTCCGCCCGGTGATCAACGTTCATATGGACATGCTGCACACCGGTGTGAAACAGTTTTTGCAGGAGCCGGATGTAGATCACTCGCAGGTAGTGGTAATTACAGAGCTTACCCTTCAGGCATTGAAAGAAAGAAATGCTGATGACAGCACAGATATTGATGAAAAAGATTTCCTTGACCGGGTAGACATTCTTTGTTCGCTCGGACAAACGGTATTAATATCCAATTTCCACGAATACTATAAGCTGGTATCCTATCTGTCAAAGATCACCAAGTTAAAAATGGGTGTCGTATTAGGCTATCCTAACCTGGAATATATTTTTTCCGAGGAACATTACCAGGAGCTACCAGGAGGTATCCTTGAATCATTTGCTGCGTTATTCAGCCGAAAGGTAAAATTGTTCATTTACCCGACCCAGCGCGATGGCATGATCATGAATTGCCTGCGCTTTTATCCGCCTCCGCATCTCATCGACCTGTACCGCTACCTGATAGCCAATAACAAAATTGAAGATATCAGGAACTATAACGAAGCCAACCTTAACGTGCAAACCGATAATGTTCTGGAATTAATTAAAGCGGGAGCCGAAGGCTGGGAAGTACTCGTACCAGCAGAAGTGGCTGCAATCATAAAAGAACGTTGTCTTTTCGGATATCCTTGCAAAACTGAAACTGTAAAAGAAGAGGTAAAGGCCGATGAGTCATCGGAACGTAGTTGAAGGTTTTACGGGAATGCCAAAACATAATTCATAACTTAGCTATAAGCCAATGAATTATGAAACCTGTAAGATTGAGCCTGATATTGCTGCTTTGCGCGATCGCCGCCGCATTTACCCCTTTTTCCTCAAAAGAACATTGGAAATCCCTATTTAATGGAAAAGACCTTTCCGGGTGGGATACTTACATCGGCCCTGATTTGGATGACAGCGGCAAGCCAATTACCGGGGTGCCTCTTGGACTAAATAATGATCCACGGCATGTGTTTACCGTGGTGCCGGTAGATGGCGAAAACGTTATTCGTGTATCAGGCCAGAATTGGGGTGCGATCATAACAAAAAGCGAATTCGAAAATTATCACCTGCAGCTGCAATTCAAATGGGGTTCACTTTCATGGGGGCAAAAGAAGGGAAAGAAAAAGGATAGCGGTTTACTATACCACTCTGTTGGAAAATACGGTGCCGATTATGGCGCCTGGATGCGCGCGCAGGAGTTCCAGATAGAAGAGGGGAATACGGGCGATTACTGGGGCTGCGCCGGTGGTGAGGCAGATATCCCTGCTGATAAAAAATCAGAAACTGATTATCTATATGATCCGCGTGGGACATTGCTACGGTTCAGCCAGTTGAGCAAACAAAGCAGGCACTGTATTAAGCAGGGCGATTCGGAAAACCCTACAGGCCAATGGAATACGCTCGATCTGTATTGCCATGGTGATACCAGCATACATGTTGTGAATGGAAAAGTAATGATGGTGCTGTATCATAATCAGCAATCAGAAAATGGGCAGGATTCGCCGCTGACGAAAGGCCGGATCCAATTGCAATCGGAGGGAGCAGAACTATTTTACCGAAATATAAGGATACAGCCAATAAATAACCTTCCCGCTGATTTAATAGGAAAATAGTGGTAATAACACCTCACAATGGTAGTTATTGTGCTTTGTTTACCGTTGTTTTTTTGTTCAGCAAATAGCGGTTTTGGGCATCTATACCCTCAAAAGTATAAATCCACACCTGATCGGAATCTGTAGTAACCTTAATCGTATATAACTTATTCTCGAATTTGAATTCGCAATCTTTTATACCAGGGGTATCATACATAGTGCAGTCTTTTAAAGGATATTTTTTATAAATGCTATCGCATAGGATATTTGCAAAATCAAAATATTGCGTTTTATCAATGGTGTAGGGCGAAAAACCTGCTGGAGCATTTTCTGTTGTATTCATATGGATAAAATATTGATAAGGAATTATCACTACCCCATCCTTTTTAACCGAAGTTTCGACTACCGTTTTTATCTTTTTGTCGGCAAAGGTACATGCCGGCATATTATCTAACATAAAGTCAACCCCATCACCCTTGGTATGCCAATCAAGTAAGCCAGAAGGTTTATCCTGGATACCCGGACTTAAGCACTCAAATACTCTAACCCATTTGCCTGTAGATTTATCTTTATTAATTATAATAAGAGAAGGAAATTCGCGGTAAGGCATATCTAAAACCACTACTTGAATACCATTTATCACTGGCAATGCCTTTTTAACGTGCACGTTAAAATTTTTTGAAATCAACAAATGTCCAGCAATAGATTTGATTTGCTCATTATTTAAATCCTGTGCATAATTACGATATGCAAAAAGTAAATTGAATAGAAAAATAAGGATGCACAACGTTCGTTTTATTTGACTCGCCATAGGCTGAAGGTAATGATTGGAATTGTTTTTTAAAAAAATAGCCAGCAGGTTTGTCCGGCTAGCTAAAGTATTCTATTATTATTTACTAAGATAATTCTAATAAAATTAATTCATCCGATACGGTGTGATCAGGTAAAATTCAGGTATCTGTACATTAAAGCTGCCATTATCCACCATACGTACCATTTGGTATTCACCTTTCATGCTACCCATGTCGGTTTTCAGGTTGCAGCCTGAAACATATTCGTGAGTGTTGCCCGGTTCAATGACAGGCTGCTGGCCAACTACACCTTCGCCCTCCACTTCACGTTTTGCCCCATTTGAGTCGAAAATTTCCCAGCGTCTGCGTAATAATTGCACAGAACTGTGTCCTACATTTTCAATACTTATTTTGTAGGCAAACATATAATGATCATTTGCCGGATTAGAATATTCTGGCTGGTAAATGGTTTCTACTGAAACTTTAACACCGTCTGTAATAGTTGTGATCATGTGCGTATCGTGAATGATTTCAAATATATGTTTAATCAAAACAAATATTAAGCCATTTCTTCAGAGTAACGTTCGGCCACCTCAAATAATATTTCCAACACTTCTTCCATACTGGCTGCGGTAACCAGTTTCATGCGGAATTCTTTAAAATGATCAACTCCTTTGAAATAATTGGAATAATGCCTGCGCATTTCAAAAAGACCGGTTTTGGGCCCCTTCCACTCCATTGATTTCTCTAAATGAGTCTTGCAAACCGCTATGCGCTCGGCAATTGTGGGTTTGTCAAGATATTGTCCTGTTTTAAAAAAGTGCTTTATTTCGCGGAAGATCCACGGGTATCCGATAGCTCCACGACCTATCATCATGCCGTCAACTTCGTATTCTAATCGCCAATCGGCGGCTTTTCGCGGCGAGTCGATGTCTCCGTTTCCGAAAATGGGGATTTTTATCCTCGGATTTTTTTTGATATCACGGATCAACTTCCAGTCGGCCTCGCCCTTATACATCTGCGAACGGGTACGTCCATGAATAGTGAGCGCTTTTATCCCCACATCCTGCAAGCGCTCAGCAACTTCGTACACATTCTTGGTATTGTCATCCCATCCCAGGCGTGTCTTTACAGTTACCGGCAAATGCGTAGCGTCTACAACAGCTTTCGTCATGGCCACCATTTTGGGAATGTCCTGCAGTAAACTTGCACCGGCTCCCCGGCAAGCCACTTGTTTTACAGGGCATCCGTAGTTGATGTCCATCAGGTCTGGATTCACTTCGGTCGCGATCTCAGTCGCTTCGCGCATGTGGTCGATGTCGCTGCCAAATATTTGTATCCCTATCGGGCGTTCATATTCAAAAATGTCGAGTTTCTGCCTGCTTTTAGCTGCGTCGCGGATCAGTCCTTCCGACGAAATGAACTCGGTATACATCATATCCGCGCCATTTTGCTTGCACACATAACGGAAAGGCGGATCGCTCACATCCTCCATCGGCGCTAGCAGCAGCGGAAATTCCCCGAGATCAATATTTCCTATTTTTACAGACATCTTTATCTTTTTCGCTGCAAAAATACGAATTTAGCGCCAAAATATGTCAGACGTTCCTCATAACCCCATACCACACAAGCAAATACATCCCGGCTATCAATTTCTGGCAGTTGTTGGACTACTACTTTTTGCACTTATCGCCGGCAGTTTTATCGGGATGATTGTGATAGGTTTGAAGTATGGTAGTCAAACAATAACAGATATTTTACAGGCAAATCTTACAGCGCCAAATGTGTCGGTTTCACTTTGGATATTGCAGTTCTTCGGGACAACGCTTCCTTTGCTGGCGACGCCAATTGTATTTTCATATTATATAGTTCATGAACCGGATGAATACCTGAAGACAAACTTCCATTTTCCATGGTTGCTTATCGCCATTGTTTTTGCAGCGATGATGCTTTCCAACCCCGTCATTGAATTCCTGGGCAACCTGAACGAAAAAATGGCATTGCCTAAATTCTTGAAAGGGGTCGAGGATTGGATGCGCCAAAGCGAAAATGAGACCAAAAAGCTCTCAGACGCGATGATGGAAATGCATTCTTTCTCCGCAATGATATTCAACCTTTTATTTATTGGTTTACTGACTGCAATCGTTGAAGAAGTATTGTTTCGTGGTTGCCTTCAAACCATATTCGTTCGGTGGACCAGGAGTAAGCATGCTGCTGTGTGGATTGTGGCTATATTATTTAGTGCTTTTCATATGGAGTTTTTTGGATTTTTACCCAGGATGTTTCTTGGCGTGCTTTTCGGATATTTCACCGTTTGGAGTGGCAGTGTTTGGCCATCTATTGTGGCGCATTTTGTAAACAACGGAACCATTGTGGTGATTACCTACCTGGCCAGTCAAAAACTGGTGAATATTGATGTGGATGATCAGCACATGTTTAGCAATGTCATGTATGTGGCAAGCCTTCTGATAACGGTGGCGTTGCTGTATTTTTATCATTATATTGCAGTAAAAAGGCAGATTTCAGATCATGGAGAAGAACTGGGTTAGAATTTTTACAACCTTTAATTATTACCAGGCCGAAATGGTGAAGCAGGTGCTTACCGAAAATGAAATCGATACCGTTTTATTAAACAAACAAGACTCTTCTCATCGTACCTTTGGCGACATCGAAGTATATATTCATCAACAGGATTTTAGTAATGCCATCGAGATTATGATCCTGAACCAAATCAATCTATGAAAACACGCGCCATTACCGGCTTTTTCTTTGTTATCGTAATGCTTGCCTCCATATTGCTGGGGCAATATGTATTCGGGATATTTTATTTGCTGTTGAGCGCTTTTGCCCTGTATGAGTTTTATGGACTGGTAAAACAAGGCGGCATTCAACCTAATATTATCACCGGGATATTAAACGGCGTGTTAATATACACAGCATTTTCTCTTGTTCATGATTTACTGCCCGACACATTTAAATATATATTTGTACTGGCGCTTACATTAAGTCTGATTTTCTTCCAGGAATTGTATAAAAAATCTGAAACGCCTTTTACCAATATAGCCTATACCATAATGGGTATTATTTACACCATTATACCCTTCACTTTTTTCCATGCTTTGGGATTCCTGGGCAGCGCGTTCAATTTTCACGTCCCGCTGGCATTTCTCATCATGCTTTGGTCAAATGATACAGGTGCTTACCTAAGCGGTTATTTTTTCGGAAGAACAAAGTTGTTCGAGCGACATTCACCTAAAAAAACCTGGGAGGGGTTTATCGGCGGGGTACTGATTGCGGCTGTTGCAGGATATATCCTCAGTAGTTTCTACCATGAACTATCCTGGGACAAATGGGTGATCATGGCGATCCTGATCGGCTGTTTCGGTACGTTGGGTGACCTGGTTGAATCCATGTTCAAGCGGAGCATCAATATTAAAGACTCAGGGGGCATACTACCCGGGCACGGTGGCCTGCTTGATAGGTTCGATGGGCTTCTGCTTTCGGCACCAATTGTTTATGCCTATCTCTACTTAATTACAAATTCTTAATTTTGCTTAAAATATTATAAAATGACAATCCACAAAGAAGGTTATACCTCCATTGCGCTGTGCGTGCTGTTTATATTCGTAGTAAATGCCATTATCCAGTTCTACTACCCCGACGCCCATACGTTGAGATGGATCGTATATATATTATCGTTTGCGCTGTTTATCATTATCCTGCAGTTTTTCCGCAGCCCGCATTTTCATATCAACATAGATGAAACCCAGGTGCTTTGTCCTGCTGATGGTAAAGTAGTAGTGATTGAAGAAACTGAAGAATCAGAGTTTTTAAAAGACCGCCGTATCCAGATATCGGTATTCATGTCGCCCGTCAACGTGCACGTGAACCGTAACCCGATAGCTGGTGTAGTAAAATACTTCAGGTATCACCCGGGCAAGTACCTGGTAGCCTGGCACCCAAAGTCATCTACGGAAAACGAACGTACTACTATTGTGATTGAGAACAGCAAAGGCATACCGGTTCTGTTCAGGCAGATCGCCGGCGCAATGGCCCGTCGCATTGTATGGTATGTAAAAGAAGGAGATAAGGTAGAGCAGGGCGCACAATTCGGTTTCATCAAATTTGGTTCAAGGGTGGACGTGTTCTTGCCGTTGGGAACAAAGATCAATGTTGGCATTGGCGAAGTAGTAAAAGGTGGTCGTACGGTGTTGGCTACTTTGGCAGAACCAGTTAAGGAAGAACCTGTCGTCGTAGAAGAGGCTGCAGCGCCAAAAGCAAGAGCGGTTAAAAAGAAAGTTTAAAATTCGTCTGAACCCGAATTTATTGAATTAAGGAATTTTTGGAATTTGGCTAATTCGATAAATCCCCAAAATTCAGGTTCAGACAACAAGAAAAGCCCCGATGAAACTCATCGGGGCTTTAATATTTTCAGTACACTTAAAATTATACTCTTTTTGATTTGATACGGGCAGCTTTACCGGTCAGATCGCGCAGGTAGAACAATTTAGCACGACGAACTTTACCGTAGCTGTTAACCTCAACTTTGTCAATATTTGGCGAGTTGATAGGGAAAATACGTTCAACGCCGATACCATTTGAAACTTTACGTACAGTAAAAGTTTCGTTGTTACCTACGCTATTGCGTTGGATAACCACACCCTGGTAAACCTGAATACGTTCTTTGTTACCCTCTCTGATTTTATAGTGTACGCTAACAGTATCACCTGCTTTGAACGCAGGAAGTTGCTTTTTTTCTACTGATTGCTCTTCAACAAATTTTACTAAATCCATGATTTTAAGCTCTTAAAAGCGATTTTTAGCCCGTAAAAATCGGATTGCAATAATAGGGATTTTATTTCTAAATAAAAAACGGAATTAAAAAATTTCCACAATTCGCTTTTCTATCCACAATTTGTCGGAAAGGGCCATACTCAAATTCTCTTTTGAAGAAGTTACTTTAATAAATCAGGTCTTCTCGTCTTGGTCCGCTCAACGGCTTGCTCAAAACGCCATTTTTCGATTTCGGGTGTGTTGCCGCTTAATAAGATATCAGGCACTCTATGTCCGTTCCAATCGGCTGGGCGCGTATATACCGGGGCATCCAATAAATCATCCTGGAAAGAGTCGGAGAGGGCCGAGGTTTCATCAGATAGTACACCTGGGATCAACCTAACCACTGCATCTACCAGAACAGCTGCAGGTAACTCACCGCCGGAGAGTACATAGTCGCCTATAGAAATTTCACGGGTTACAAAAATGTCCCGTATGCGCTGATCTATGCCTTTGTAATGTCCACAAAGGATGATAACGTTCTTCTTAATAGATAATTGATTTGCGATCTGCTGGTTCAGCGTTTCGCCATCCGGCGACATGAAGATGATCTCGTCATACTCCCGTTCAGCTCTAAGCTTTTCGATACAACGCGCAAAGGGTTCGATGGTCATCACCATGCCGCTGCCGCCACCGTAAGGATAGTCGTCAACACTTTTTTGCTTATTGGCAGCATAGTCGCGCAGGTTATGCACGTGTATTTCGGCAATGCCTTTTTTTTGTGCCCGCTGCAAAATAGAGTGAGCAAAAGGACTTTCGAGCAACGAAGGCAAAACCGTAATCAGATCAAAGCGCATGGCACAAATATAATGTGCAGATGTGCGGATTTCAAATGTGCAGATTATCTGCACAGTCTAATTTATTAAACGGGCTCCTGGTACAGCCCAAATACATTCCCAAACGGGTCGCTGAAACGAGCGGTGATTTCAGGCGCATCCATGCCGATGGGTTGAACTATTTTGCCGCCGTTGGCGATTACTGCATCTATGGTTTCTTCTACGCTATCCATCATTATATAAACCATTAATCCCGGTTCGGTGGAGGGTTTATATTGGTTGGTCCACATGCCACTGACTACGCCTACGCCGTCATCAAAAGCGACATTGCCGTGATTGTCACTGCGGATAGGCCAGCCGAATACTGCTTCATAGAAGTTTGCTGATTTAGAAATGTCAACAGCAGGGATCTCCAGATAACATATTTTGCCATTGCCACCGCCCGGATGATGGTACAAACCGAGCAGGTTACCCGCAGGATCATTAAACCAAGCAATGATCTCGTGTTCGCTCAGGTTCATTTGCTTAACGATCGCGCAGCCGCGGTCGGTGATCTTCTTAATCGTCTCACCAATGCTGTCTACCATGATAGAAACGATAAATCCTGCTTCGCTATGTTTTTTGCGGCCGGTTACCCATGTGCCGCTCACCTCATTAATGCCGTCATCAAAAGCAAGATGTCCGTCTCCGCGCTTACGAGTTTTCCAGCCAAAAACTTCGCTGTAAAACTTAGCAGACTGAGCAATATCATCTGCGGGAATTTCCACGTAACATATCTTCCCGTTGCCTAAAGTCGGCCCCGTTTCGTTCTCTATATTTTCAGATGGATCAGGTTGAAGTTCAGCGGCAAAATCTATAATATTTACGCCTTGTATTAGTTCGACACAATGCTGCGCTGCTAATCCGCGTGCCAGTTCGGAGGTTTGCGGCGGATAAAGCCAGATAGCTTTGGCGCTTAAGGGCAGAACATGTTTCTCTACAATGCCCGGCAACTCCACTTCCGGGCGGTAGACGTGAACTATATCTACTGTTCCCGGTGAACTATCCAGTTTTTCGAATGAAACATAAACTTCAGCGCTGTCATCGGTGATTGAAAAAATGCTCAGGCCTTCAGTATTGTGCGGTTTTTCGATCAGTAGTTTAGCCTCCGAATATTTATCCGGACTATAGCTGAAAACAATAAACCCTGCCTTCAGCAAAGCATAAGGAAGATTGATGTTCGGCCAATCGACCAGGAGAATGCTTTTGGTTTCGCTGAGCAATTGTTGTGCTTTTGTATTGACTGATTCTGCCATATGTTTTAATTGAAATTGAATAAAATCCCTGATTCTTATATCTAGTCCCCTTCCTCCAGTATAAAGATTTCTTCAAGCGGTTTGTCGAACACCCTTGCAATTTTTAGCGCCAGCACTGTTGAGGGCACGTATTTATTGCTCTCGATGGTATTAATGGTTTGCCGCGATACACTTACAGCTTCGGCAAGGTCGGCCTGCGTCATGTTTTTGATGGCGCGCTCTACACGTATAGTATTTTTCATATCAGGCCTCTCTTTTTAACGATTGGTTCAGGCGCCAGATCACCCACCTGAAACGGATTATGAAAAATATGAGCGGCACCCAAAGGTTCAGCTCTAGCATGTGAGGTACATCCTCAATAAACACCAGGCTGATGATCAGCACCAGATAGTTGATAAAAATCGCCCAGCGCAATGAATCTAATCGAACTTGCCATATCTGCTCATCCTCGATCTTCTCCTTTGCAAATGCTACCAGGAATAAGCCTGCCGACATGATCAACGTCGTAGAGATAAAAAATAAATGCTCTCCGACAAATATCCCCTGGTCGCGCGGCTGTGTGTCCATAATATTGATCATTCCGTGCGAGCGACCCAACATACTTAGCGGCACATGTAATAGTACCAATCCCCAGCCCAGATAGCGGCACCAATAAGGGAAGAGGAATTTTGACTTCATTTTGTAAAATTTGCTTTACCAAATGTAAAATAAATTTTACAAATGTCTAGAGTTTTTGACAAAATATTTTCAAGATAGAGAAATAGACTACGTTAAAGTTTAAGCCTTTCGCTTATATTAGCCAAACGATTTGCTTATGACTATAACTATAAGCAAGCGACCTTATATCCGTACCGAAAGATATTTGTTTATTCAGCTAAACCGATGCTTCATAAATGATGAGATATATCTGCATTATTTTACTAAGCTTATTAAATATAAATAAGGCGGTGCCGGATCTTTATACTTGCAGGAATGCGAGGATAACACTCTTTTCTACTGCGCTGATTGAAGATATTAAAGCCACCACATCGGCAGGTGTATCGGTATATAACGCTACTACCAGCGAGTTGGATTTCAGCGTGCCTATATCCACTTTTCAATTTGAGAAGGCATTTATGCAACAGCATTTTAACTCGGATTATATGGAAAGCGATAAATATCCGAAGGCCATTTTCAAAGGGAGGATACAAGAGCATATTGATGTTGCGAGAGAAGGTAGCTACCCGGTAAATGTCACCGGCGACTTAACCGTGCACGGTGTCACTCAAAAAAGAACCATCCAGGGTAACGTGACCATAAAAAACGGTATCGTAAGCATGGCATCAGAATTTATGGTGAAATGCGCCGATCATCATATAGACATACCGCAGATTTTATTTTACCATATTGCCGAGAGTATCAAAATAACTGTCTCGGCTACTTACAATCCGTATAAAAACATTCCCTAAATAGTTTGACAGATGAAGCGTTTATTGACAATATTATTTCTTGCGTTAAGTACCGGGGCAATGGCACAAAAAGCCGATACAACAAAAAAGGTATCTGCTACCGATTCATTATTCAATTCGATGAATAATGATAATCCAAAACGGCCTATCACCATTTTCGAATCGCCAAGGTTTATCTTAACACAGTCTACTGAAACGATAAAGAAGAAGAACCTGAATGTTCTGATTATTCACCGGTTTGGTGACGCAGCCGGCAATTTGGGCGGGGGGCAAACCTTTTTCGGGTTAGATGCAGTAGCAGATGTTTATATTGGCTTTGAGTACGGAATAACCGATAACCTGAATATTGATTTTGGCAGAAGTACTATTCCCGCAGTTGGAGGATTGGTTAGCGGTCAGTTAAAATATGCTATCCTGCACCAGGCAAGCGACGATAGCTCGCCGTTGGCGATATCGGTGTTAGGTCAAACCGGGGTGAGGCCGTATAACACGTACAACTCTTTTAGCGATAGGCTGTCGTACTTTGCACAGGCGATCTTTGCCCGAAAATTCTCGCACAATTTTGCTTTCCAGATAGCGCCATCAATATTGCATGATAATTTGCCAAATCCTGATGAGCCGGGCAATGAAAATACGATCTTTTCACTCTCGGCTACGGCACGATTGAAAGTAACCAAGCTAATGAGTGTGGTAGTGGATTACGCACATCCTTTTTCATCGTTCAGAAATAATAATCCCGGCTTTAGCGATCCTTTAGGCGTGGGTATACAGGTGGTAACCGGCGGGCATGTATTTACCCTGAATGTAACAAACTCGCGGGCGGTTAACGAGATGAATTACTTGAGCAATACCGTTTCAGATTATGGACGGGGGCAATACCGCCTGGGCTTCACGATATCAAGAATGTTTGATTTTAATCACAAGGAAAAGTATAACCCGAAACGATAAACAGAAATTAAGCAGATTGCTCAATTATGCCGATTTCGTCTACCTTTTCATTGTTTTGCTTTAAAACTGTGTCAAGCTCAACGGAGGATATTTCCAGTAGGCGCAGGAATTCTTCTCTTTCGTTATCGCTTGCTTCTTTCAGCAGTGTCACAAGCCCCATAATAGAACAAAGCGGTTTCCGGAGCTCATGCGAGTTTGACCAGGCGATCTGCATAAGCGCTTCGTTGGATGTTTTGATACGCTGATAAGCTTCCTGCAACTTTCTTTCCTTTTCGATCAGTTCGGTAATGTCCGTTGCCATTACCAGGTTACAGTTTTGGTCCCGGAATAATACAGGATACGAAACGATAGATACCATAAAGGTTTCACCATTTGCCTTCACATGCTCTTTTATACTGGACAAGCGTGCCTCACTCTGAAAATCTTTCAAATATTCGCTGAGTATGCTGTCGCTTTCTACAGAATGTATTTTATCGGCCGTGATCTTCAGGAACTTTTTCCGGCTATATCCATATTTCTCAACCGCAGCGTCGTTCACTTTAACAAATTGTAACTGTTCATTATATATCCAAAGCGGGTTTGGATTGGATTCAAACAATTGACGGTATTCTTCTTCCGATTTAGTCAGCTTAAGCTGCTGCTTTTTGATCTTTACATACAGCACATAGCACATGATGATCACGAAGATCAAATCATTCAAACTCCGGTATGAGTCCTGCTCATGAGGTGCCAGGTGCCGGTAAAATAAGGTAATAATAGGGTTGCTAAATAAAGCCCAGCAAATACCAATCACCAAAAAGGACAAAGGAATGCGTGCTGATTTGAGCATTTTTAGTATGAATTTTTAAAAATTTACAATCCATTTTACGCAGATGATTTTATTTGGTTTAGTTTTTTATTGTCTCATAATGAGAGAATAAAAATAAAATGCCTAAGTGACCAAATAGTTATTTGAACCTTACTCCAAATAAATATCCAGCAAGCCTTCCGGCAGATCAACATACACTTCACCGCCGTCCAGGTCGATGCCTTTGATAATGGATTCGTTTAGCGGGAACAGTACCTCTTTGTTTTGGTATTGAACGGTAGCAATGTATTGATGCGGCAGTTCCTGTACTTCGAGTATTTCACCCAGCTCGCCTTCGTTTTCGTCAATGGCAATAAAGCCCTTTAGGTCTTTCAGGGTAAACTCGGTCTTTTTCTTTTTTGGTTTGAGTTTATTGGAAAGGTAGACATCTTTTTTTACCAATTTGGATGCTTTTTCAATAGCATCCACATCTTCCAGGTAAAGCCAGGCGGTGTTTTTCTGATATTTAACCGTTTGTACAAAATAAGGCACCAGTTTACCCGCGATGTCAAAAAACACAGCAGTAAAATTAATGTCCTGCAGCTGCTCAAAGTCAACAAATAGTTGCAGTTCGCCTTTTAAGCCGCGGGTTTTAATAATGGTCCCTATTTTGAAATGGTCTTTCATTTGCTATCATATTTCATCCTTACTCATCCCCTTAACCTTAAGGGGAGCCGGAGGGGGTAAACAAAAATAGCGAAGCGTTTTTGACCACTTCGCTATTTATTAAGCTTTTTATAAGATTACTCTGCGCTTTCAGCTTCTGCTGATGCATCAGCTTCGGTTTCAGCAGCTGGTGCTTCAACTTCTTCTTCTGCAGGTGCTTCAACTTCCTCAACTGGAGGGGCGTTTTTAGCAGCAATTGCAGCAGCTTTTTCTTCTTTCTTTTTAGCTTCAGCAGCCAGTGCAGCTTTACGTGCATCTTGTTTTGCTGTAGACAGGCTTTCTTTTTTACCGGTGATCTTGCCTTCTTTCTGATCAAGCCATGTCTGGAATTTAGACTCAACTTGTTCTTCGGTTAAAGCACCTTTTTTAAGGCCGCCCTGTAAGTGTTTTTTGTACAAAACGCCTTTGTATGAAAGGATAGCACGGCACGTGTCGGTAGGCTGAGCGCCACTGTTTACCCAATCAAGAGTTTTGTCAAAATTAATGTCAATTGTAGCAGGGTTGGTGTTTGGGTTGTATGAACCTAAACGCTCAATGAAGCGGCCATCTCTTGGAGCACGCGCATCTGCCACTACGATATAGTAAAAAGGTTTTCCTTTTTTACCATGTCTTTGCAGTCTGATTTTAGTTGCCATTTTTAAGTTTTATGTATTCAACATTATCCCCGGAGTCTCCTTCTGCGGGGATGCAAAGGTAGAAAAATTTATTTTAATTTCTAAATCTTATAATCAATTAAATAATAGGCACTTTTTGAAAAAAATCATCAACTTGTGGCCAATAATTATGATAAATAAAATACGCATCGCCATAGACATGGACGAGGTGATAGCTGATACGATCGACAAGTTCATTGAACTTTACAAACTTCGGCACAATACCGTTATCCGGCTCGACGAAATGGACGGCAAAGAGTTTAACGAACTACTCCCTGAAGATATAAAGGCAACCCTGAAAGCCTATCTCCATGAACCGGGTTTTTTCCGCGACCTGAAAGTAATGCCAGGTGCCCGTGAGGTGGTGAAAGAATTGTGCAGTAAATACGATGTTTACATCGTTTCAGCAGCTATGGAGTTCCCTAACTCACTGATCGATAAATACAACTGGCTGGCTGAACATTTTCCTTTTATCAGCTGGAAGAATATTATGTTCTGCGGCAACAAGATTGTCGATACAGAAATCATGATCGATGACCGCATCCGTAATTTTATAGGGTTTAAAGGCCGTACGCTGTTGTTTTCATCTCCACATAACCATTTTATCACAGAATACGAGAGAGTAAATAGTTGGAAAGAGGTTGCTGATAAATTATTATGAGATTGTTAACCAGGCAAAAAATAGATACCTTTATAAAGCTGCCAAAACATTGTAACACTACTTATGCTGAATAGTCTTCTTGCGGCGTTGAATGATTGCGTTTGGGCTTTTGATGCAGACACACAGAAATACTTGTTCATCAGTCCGAGCATCTACGCTGTTACAGGGTACCAGGTAAAAGATTTTCAGAAAAACATAAAACTTTGGGATGAAATTATTGACCCTCGTGACCGGGACGATTTAGTGACACCCAGCCGAAAGTTAGACAGCAAAGAGTTAACAGAGCGGACTTATCGCCTTATCGCCAAAGGAGGAAAAGTAAAGTGGATTCAGCATAGAACCCAGTACATCACCGATGAGCAAACCAAACACAAAATAGTTCTCAGTGTAATAGTCGATGTTTCCTATCAGAAACAGGTCAGCTTTAACCTGAAGGAGTCATTGGGTGATTTCAGCATGTTGTTTCACAACAATCCAACCCCGATGTGGATATATGAACTGCCAACACTCCGGATTATGAAGGTGAATGATGCAGCGCTGAAGCACTATGGCTATAGTGAAGAGGAGTTTTTGTCGATGACCATACGCGATATCCGTCCGCGGTTTGACTTAGCTAAATTCAATAATTATCTGTACCAGAAAGCGATACCCGAAAGCAGCCTGCACGGGTTTAACAATGCCGGCGTTTGGAAACACCTAAATAAAAAAGGCGAGATCATTTATGCCGAAATAACCGGCCATGAAATAAGGTACGATAATCATAGTTGCCGTATTATCATAGCTACCGATGTGACTGAAAAGGTATTGCAGCAAGAAGCTTTAAAACGCCGCGAGCAGTTCCTCACATCGTTGGTTGATTCCCAAACCAACTTCCTGGTCCGTATCGATGCCGATTATAAATTCAGCTTTGCCAACAGGTGGTTTTTTAAGACTTTAGGTTACAAGGAAAAAGAAATTATCGGTGCCCCTTTTTCAAAAACGGTTTCGCCGGATGAATACGAACTATGCGAACAAGCCTTCACAACTTGCGTCCAAAATCCCGGAAAAGTGATCAACCTGAAACATAAAAAGATCGATACAGGGGGCAACAGCCATTGGATAAAGTGGGAATTCATTGCTATACTGGATGAAAACGGCGAGGTGTCTGAATTACAGGGCGTAGGACAAGATGTGACGCAAAATGTCGAGATCGAAAAAGAGGTTAAAAAGGCTTCCGAAAAACTCAATAGCTTTATTGAGAGCATTACCGACGCATTTTTCATAGTTAATAATAATTGGAAGTTTATTCGTGTAAATACAGCTTTTGAGAAAATAACCGGCAAGGTCCGCAACGAAATATTGGGCTCGGTAATATGGGATATTTTCCCGGGCATCATAGCCACTGAATTTGAAAATGCTTACCGCAAAGCGATGGATGAAGAGATAAGCGTGCAATTTACCGAGTACTTTAAGCCGCTGAACAAGTGGCTTAATACCACCGTATATCCTGCAAGCGAAGGGCTCACTGTGTTTATGCGTGACATTACTTATGAAATGCATGCGCAGGAAGAAATTCTTTGGACAAAAAACAATCTTGAGGCACTGATTAATAATACCGAGGACCTAACGTGGTCTATAAACCGCGATGGCAAGTATGTTTATATGAACAGCGCTTATCGTAAGCGAATATCAGCTACCACAGGCGTCGTGCCTGAAGAAGGCGATAACGCTTACTTGTATTCTGGTTCTTCAGATGAGATCAATTCGGAATGGCGGTCTTATTATCAACGGGCTTTTGATGGCGAAAGATATGTGATCAGGCACGATACGATCAACCCCAAAACCAAAGATCCTGAGCATTTCGAAGTAAGCTTCAACCCGATCTATAAGGGCACAAAGGACAAGATAATAGGCGTTGGCTGCTTTGCGCGGAATATTACCGAAAGGTTAAAAACCGAAGAGGCTCTAATTGAGCAGAATGAGCGTCTGAAAAATATTGCTTCATTAAGCTCTCACGAACTGCGGCGCCCGGTAGCCAGCATGATAGGTTTGCTTAATATTCTTGACAGGGAAAACTTTAGTAATCCAGAAAATAAACAGATAATGGATCACCTGCATACAGTAACGCAGGAGATTGATGAAGTGATCCGTGTGATCGTCAATAAAACGTTTATTGATTCTCGCTTCAATTTATAAGGATAGCATTTCTACTATTCTTATAACATTCGGGTCGATATCTGTGTGGTGTTTTATGGCATGCTCAAACGGCGTGAACATAATCTCGTTATTGATCAGTCCAACCATTTCGCCGCGATAGCCCATTTTTAAGGCTTCAACAGCAGCAACACCTGTACGGCTTGCCAATACCCTGTCCATACAGGTAGGCTTTCCGCCACGTTGAATGTGACCAAGTATAGAAACACGTGTATCTAGGTGAGGAAATTTCTCTTTAACTTTACGACCAATCTCGAAAGCGCCACCTTCTTCGTTCTCGCCTTCAGCTACAATAACTATACGTGAAGTCTTGTCCTTACGGCCATTCTCAAGCCTGTCGTACAAACTGGCAAGACCAGCTTTTCTTTCAGGAATCAAAATATGCTCCGCACCTGATGCAATGCCCGTACGCAGGGCGATCATGCCTGAGTCGCGACCCATTACTTCAACAATAAACAGGCGGTCGTGGGATTCGGCAGTATCCCTTATCTTGTCTACGGCATTAATAACAGTATTGATGGCAGTATCATAACCGATAGTAAAATCGGTGCCGGTCATATCGTTATCTATGGTGCCTGGCAAGCCTATGATAGGAATATCAAATTCTTCGCCAAACACGGTAGCGCCCTGGAAAGTGCCATCGCCGCCGATGCCAATTAAAGCATCAATTCCGAATTTTTTTAAGTTATCGTAAGCAATCTGGCGGCCTTCCTTGGTGCGAAATTGCTCGCTGCGGGCAGTTTTTAAAATGGTGCCGCCCTTTTGGATAATATTTGAAACAGATCTGCGGTCCATCTCGAACAGATCGCCGGTGATCATCCCTTCGTAACCCCTGCGAATGCCGGTAACCTTAATGTTGTAAAATAAAGCTGTACGTACAACTGCCCGGATGGCAGCATTCATGCCAGGCGCATCACCGCCCGAAGTATAAAGCCCGATATTTGTTATGTCAGCCATTTTTGGTGGTACGGCAGATTAGAGTCCGCCTGCAAATAATAAACGCAAAAAACCTCATTGAAATATGATATGTGTTATATACACACTATCATTTTCAGCGCGAATTTACATTTATTTTTGGCTCCGCGCTACTTTTTGTAAGCATTGATACCGCTTTCAAGGAATTTTATATAATTATCTACAGAATAATTAGCACCCTGAGGAGGAACTAATACATTTCCTTCACTATCAATTATTACATATAATGGTTGTGAGTTTGCTCTAAATTTCGAGGCTTCGTAATCGCTGTTCTTTGCACCAATATTGGTTATATGTTTTCCGCTATAGGATGATATATATTGCTCAGATAAAGGTAATGCCGTCTTTTCGTCAACATAAAGTTCCAGCAATACAAGGTCATTTTGCATGTGCTTGAATACCTGCGTGTTAGACCAAACGTTGTTCTCCATTTTTCTGCAATTCGGACAATTCCAACCGGTAAAGTCAATTAAAACAGGTTTCTTAAGCTCTTTGGAAACTTGTAATGCCTGTTCGTAATCATACCATTCATTCAAACCATTGTGTTTGCCTCTTTTAAACAAGTCCTCATATTTCTTTTCTTTGATAGAAACGTTTTGGACTGGTGCAGCTAATGATGAGGATGTATTTCTTGAAAGATCAAAGTCTTGAGTAGCCGTTGGCGGTAAAAAGCCACTGATCGCTTTCAAAGGCGCACCCCACAATCCCGGTATCATATAAATAACAAAAGCGAACACGATAACCGAAATAAAAAATCTCGGTATGGATAATGCGGTCACTTCGCTATCATGCGGAAATTTGATTTTCCCGATAAGGTATAAACCCAATAAAAACCCGATGGCTATCCATAGTGAAAGAAAGACCTCGCGGTCAAACCAATTCCAGTGATAAGCCAGGTCAACATTAGACAAGAATTTTAAAGCAAACGCCAATTCAAGAAAACCTAATACAACTTTTACGCTGTTAAGCCACCCACCTGATTTTGGAAGACTTTTGAGCATCGAAGGGAACATGGCGAATATAGTAAATGGAATAGCCAGCGCTGCTGAAAAGCCGAGCATACCCATTGCAGGACCAAGGCGTTCGCCTTTGGATGCTGCATCAACAAGAAGTGTTCCTATAATCGGTCCGGTGCATGAAAACGACACTACGACCAGTGTTGATGCCATAAAAAATATGCCGATCATCCCGCCCCGGTCGGAATTCTGATCGAGTTTGTTTGCCAATGAGCTTGGTAAAACGATTTCGAAGGCGCCGAGAAAAGAAATACCAAAAACAATCAATAGCAGGAAGAAAAATATATTGAAAATGCCATTTGTCGATAAAGCATTCAATGCATCTGAGCCAAATGCAATAGTGATAATTAGCCCTAATGTTACATAAATGACAATGATCGATAAGCCATAAATAATAGATTTAAAAATCCCGCCCGCGCGAGTTCCGCTCTGCTTGGTAAAGAAACTTACGGTTAAAGGCAGTAAAGGATAAATACATGGGAGCAATAAAGCAGTAAACCCTCCCAGTAAGCCTTCGATGAAAATTTGCCATAACGTTTTTGGTGCTTCCGGCTTGGTAACTGTGGTTTTAGCAACAGGTTTTGCTTTTGCAACCTCAGCAGCTGCCTTTTTACGCATGGTAATGCTATCCGCAGCAGTAGGGATATCCGTAAACTGAACATCGCTGGTGGAAACAGTATCGGCTTGCTTTTTTTGGAAGGCATATGCCTGATTAGTACCGGTAAACGATAAAACAATTGCCGTAAAAAGGGCCAACCATATCGTTTTTATATAGCTCTTTGAGATCGGAGATGTCATTTTCAATAAGGCTTTTATTTACCTAGTGGAACTGAAAAATCTACATCTTCTGGTGGAAGGCATTTTTTGTCGTTGCAGGTCATGTATTCCAGCTGACCTTTTATAACTGAAACACTGCCCTTTAATTTTATTTTTTGCTGGAAAGTAACCGTTTTTTCAAAGTAAGTTACATTCATTTTGAAAGCGTCTTCGTATTTTTTTATGGGTGATGGTTCGGCAACAGTGCCTACTAAAGCGTATTCTTTAGACGGGGTAAATTTAAATGAGGTTTTAATGGGACCACCATCACCGACATTTAATGAATAGATATGCCATCCGTCTTGTATAGTGGCTCGTAAAAATATTACCGCTTCGTTGTTGTTCAATTTTTTCGCCGCGTATGACCATTTTACCGGCGACTCTATTTGTGCATAGGAAGCCGCACTAATCAGCAACACGGTCATTAAAAGCAATAGTTTTTTCATTTCTTATAAATAATTTAGTGGTTCAGTTGTTCATTAATTTGTTAGACTAGCGAACACTCTATTTGTTCAAAAATTCAATTTCTTTCTGTGTATATTCTGAAGCTCCGGCTCCGTTATTAATGATCAGCACCCCATCTTCACGCACATGTTCAATTATTCCTTCAAATGTCTGCCCCCCGGCTTTAAACATTTTCCGTTCATTCAGCCAATATAGTCGGGCAAGATAATCTTTCCTTACAATATCAAAATGGGCCGCCCTAAGCTTAAGATAGATTGTCTCAATATTTTTGCAAATGTCCAACAATAATAGCTTTAAATCGTAATCCTTGAGTAAGATTTGTTTCAGCGATACTGCATTAGGTACTTCTAACGGAAATTTCTCCTGATTAATATTCAGGCCGATGCCAATTACAGAGTTTTTAATTTTTCCGCCTTGCACCATGTTTTCTATTAATATACCACCAAGTTTACCATCAGCGTAATAAATATCATTTGGCCACTTGATCTTTAGCCGATCGCCCAAAAGTGGAGATAATGCGTTAACAATGCCCAGGCTTATGGCACGGGTAAGATCAAATTGGAGGTTCAAAGGCAGAAAAACAGGGTTTAGAAGAATGCTAAAAGTCAGGTTTTTGCCGTCTTCGCTATGCCAGCGGTTTTGTTGCTGACCCCGGCCGGCATACTGGGATTCTGCCATAATGACCGTTCCTTCAGGAAATGGCTTGGAATTTGACAGTGAATTCTTAAGGAAATTGTTGGTTGAATCAATTTGTTTAATTGTAATTAAATTTTGTCCAACAAATAATCCTGAAAATATGTTATTTTGCAATGTATAATATGTGTAAAATAGATTGTTCAAAACTAATTCTTTTTGATGGTAAAAAACAAAGTGCTAAGTGAGTCCGCTTATCTTTCTGAACTGGCTATATACGGTATACAGGAAAAAAAGGGAAATGATATTGTTAGGTTAGACCTTCGAAATATATTTAGTTCGGTATCTGATTACTTTGTGATTTGCCATGCCGATTCATCCACACAAGTAAAAGCTATAGCAAATAGCGTAGAAGAAGAAATTTTTAAAGCAACTCAACAGGAGCCGTGGCGCAAGGAAGGCCTTGAATATGGAGAATGGATACTGCTTGACTATATAGATGTTGTAGTACACATTTTCAGGACCGACAAGCGCGAATTTTATGGTGTAGAAGACCTGTGGGGCGATGCTGAGATCAAATTTTACAAAAGCGCTTAAAAAATTCAGTCACAGAACGGTAAAGACACGCGTCTTGTAACCGGTTCCCCTAACAAATAATAAATTAATGATCGTAAGTTTGATCTAATAAATAGAGATGAAAGATAATAAATCAGAAAGTCCGAAACCTATTCGGAAAATACCTAATAAAAAAATGGCCCCCAAGCCACCCAAATTTAACATTATGTGGCTTTATGCCATTGTTATTTTGGTGCTGTTGGGTGTTGGGTATCTGTCAAGCAATCCTGTTATAAAAACTATAAGCTATCAGCAGTTTGAATCACAAATACTAAAAAATCATGACGCTGAAAAATTGGTTGCCTATAAAAATGGTGACCTGGTAATAGTAGAAGTTTATATTAAAAAAGAAAGTCTTAACAAACCCCAGTATAATGATGTGCGCGACCAAAAATCGTTCACAGGCAGCCCCAGCAATGGGCCGCAGTACCAGTTTACCGATGCCTCTTACGAAAGTCTTAAGCAAACGGTAGCCGCCGCTGAGAAAGATTTACCGGATGCCCAAAGAACACCAATTGAGTTTACCCAGCACGAAAGTATATTGGGAAACTGGCTGGTACAAGGCATCATTATGGTGGTATTGTTTGCTGCTGTATGGATATTTATTATGCGCCGTATGTCAGGTGGCAGCGGAGGCGGTCCGGGTGGCCAGATATTTAATATCGGTAAATCAAAAGCTACCCTGTTTGATAAAGAAGCCCAGGTGTCGGTTACATTCAATGACGTAGCTGGCTTGGAAGAAGCTAAACAGGAAGTGATGGAAATTGTGGATTTCCTTAAAAATCCAAAAAAATACACCAACCTGGGTGGTAAGATACCTAAAGGCGCATTGCTGATCGGTTCACCTGGTACAGGTAAAACATTGCTGGCGAAAGCAGTCGCCGGCGAGGCACAGGTGCCATTCTTTTCACTTTCAGGTTCCGATTTCGTGGAAATGTTTGTGGGTGTAGGTGCATCACGTGTGCGCGACTTGTTCCGCCAGGCAAAAGACAAGGCGCCGTGTATCATCTTTATCGATGAGATTGACGCTATCGGCCGCGCCCGTGGTAAAAACAATATCGTAGGCGGTAACGACGAACGTGAAAATACCTTGAACCAGCTGCTGGTTGAAATGGATGGCTTCGGTACCGATTCAGGTATCATCATCCTGGCAGCTACCAACCGTCCTGATGTATTGGACTCGGCTTTATTACGACCAGGTCGTTTTGACAGACAGGTTTCTATCGATAAACCAGACCTGCTTGGCCGCGAACAAATATTTAAAGTACACTTGAAGCCCGTTAAACTGGCAGAAGGTGTTGACGCTAAGAAATTATCGGCCCAAACTCCCGGTTTTGCGGGCGCTGAAATTGCCAACGTATGTAACGAGGCGGCCTTGATAGCTGCCCGTAAAAACAAAGAGGCTGTCGACATGCAGGATTTCCAGGACGCTATCGACCGTGTGATTGGTGGCTTGGAGAAAAAGAATAAGATCATATCACCGGAAGAAAAGCGCATTGTCGCTTACCACGAAGCCGGTCACGCTATAGCAGGCTGGTTTCTGGAGCATGCAGATCCGCTGGTTAAAGTTTCCATTGTTCCGCGTGGTGTTGCCGCTTTGGGCTATGCCCAGTACCTGCCAAAAGAGCAATTCTTATATACGACAGAGCAATTGGAAGACGGCATGTGTATGACATTGGGTGGTCGTGTTGCTGAAGATCTCACTTTTGGTAAAATATCCACCGGTGCGCAGAATGACCTGGAGCGGATTACCAAATTAGCTTATGCAATGGTGACCATTTACGGTATGAACGATAAGGTGGGAAATATATCCTTTAACGATACTCAGGGAGAATACCAGTTCAACAAGCCTTATTCGGAAAAGACATCTGAGCTGATTGATGCTGAAGTGCGTAACCAGATCACCCTGATGTACGATCGTACAAAAAAATTGTTAACCGATAAGCGCGACGGTTTGGAAAAACTAGCAAACAAGCTGCTTGAAAAGGAAATCTTATTCCAGTCAGATTTGGAAGAGATTCTTGGCAAGCGCCCATTTGACCACCGTACTACTTACGACGAATTTGTAAATGGTCCGGAAGGTGGTAACCAGGATGCCGCTGCCGGAAACCTGGTGCATGAAGGCGTTGCCGACCATTCAGGAACATTCAACAGAAACCCTGAAGAAAAAGACGCTAAAAGCGATAAAGCTTAATTTAAGTCCTAAGTCGAAAGTCTTAAGTCTTGAGTCCTCTCTTGGGTGGACAATGTGACTTAAGACTTTTAACTTTGGACTTCAGACTTCAACATGAGGGACATCACTACATCAAAGGAACGGCTGCTGAAAAAGATCCGCAAAGCTTTGCTGGAGAAACGGGATAACCCTTACCCTAATCTTGAAGATTTACCTCACTACCCACCAACCGACGAATTACCTGAAGTAGTTTTTGCAAAAGAATTTACTGCTGTATCCGGTCAGTTTGTTTTTTGTGAAGACGAAGTGCAGCTAATTGAAAACCTGCTGAACCTGGCAGATCAGCACAAATGGCATAAAATATATTGCTGGGAACCTGCCTTACAGGATATACTTGGTCGCTTCGACTTTCCATACTTTGCGACAGATAAAGATTTTGAACAGGCCGAAGTCGGCATTACTTTATGCGAATCTTTAGTTGCACGTAACGGCAGCATCATGTTGTCTAACTCCGGCATGGCCGGCCGTCGTTTAAGTATCTATCCCCCCGTACACATTGTACTGGCCTACTCATCCCAATTAGTTACCGATCTAAAAGACGGCTTCAAGCTGATCAAGGAAAAATATAAGAACCAGCTACCGTCAATGATCACTACAGTGACGGGCCCAAGCCGCACTGCCGATATCGAAAAAACGCTTGTGTTGGGCGCCCACGGTCCTAAGGAGCTTTTTGTGTTCCTGCTTGATGGATAATAAAAGTTATCACCACTTACTTTTATACGACAACGTTTGCGAACTCAGTATATCGCATAGGTTTTCTCCGAACGCAAAGCTCAATTCCAGCCCTGGTTCGTCGAAATGACACATCTCGTAAATTGTTAAAATTTAAACGGCTTCCTGGTTTTTGCGCAGAGGGATTCTTTTTCCATACAAAATACCGTTAAAACACGGGGTATCTTTTTAGTTCATTACTCCGTATATTACGGCAGATTATAATTAAACCCTAACTTTAAAACTATGGCTTCAAAAGTAGACCCTCAGGTAGCTAAGAACCTGATAAATGAATTTCGCGACCAAAACAAGGCATCCGGCGAACACGCTTTAAAAACGCCGGAAGGGCACCACCTCCACGGCTTTTTCATAGACAGGGAGACTATGGAAAATATCCTCGCTGACAAAGAAAACGCTGGCATGCATGTTCTATTAGCCAAACACCCTGATTTCACTGGCAAAGATGACAAAGTGCATACTGTAATGGTAACCGGATCTAAACCCAATACAGCGGCAGGCGCTACAACCCCATATGTGAGCGATGGCGCAGTTTATTGTGACGGGCCTACATGTCCGCCTATTTGTACTAATTATTAAATCGGATGCTGCAACTTCTAATAATTGGTTCATTTCTATTGTCTATAATAGGTATGGTACACTTCAAAAGGCATACCATACCTGTTAACATATTGAGTCTATATCTTCTATTTGAGGGATTCATGTATCTGTTTGATCAGTGGGAAATTACTAATTATAAGAATAATATCATTTATGAACACATTGATACTGCATGCACTTATATTTTTATTGCCCTTATTTATTATTTTTTATTTAAAAACAAATACATCAAGGCATCTATACTGGCATCCATTATTTTAATTGCCATCTTTTCGATTATTAATGCTTTCATTATACAAAAATATACTTCGTTGTTCCCCACTTACACCATGATGCTGACAGAAGTATTATGTATAATACTTGCCGTACTGCTGTTCAACAAAATGCTTTTGTACCCGACAGAAGTAGATATTATAAAGCAGAGCACTTTTTGGTTTAATACTGCTATTATTGTATATAATTCATCACTATTTTTGGCTTCCGCATTAGCGAATTACTTTCCAGGTCGTGTACCAATAAACTTATTTATTCTTAAGTATTTTTGGTACGGTACCATTTTTTTATATTATACGTTATTGCTGGTTGCTGTTTTGACTGACAAAAAGGAACGTCTAAAAACTGATAGGGTAACAGTATAATGGTCTGTGAAAAAATCTGAATATGTATTTTGACAATGCTTATCTTTTTTTGATTTTATAGCATAGGTTTTTAAATAATGCTTCTGTTACTTATTGTTGCCACTTTAATACTTGCAATTGTGGGCAAGCTCTGTTATAAAAGGTTGACTATGCCTTTTAAAGTATTAAGCTGGTACTTGATATTCGAGTTATTTATTACTCTCTTTGATAAATGGGAAATTGATAATTATAAAACCAATGTGATTCAACACCATATTGAAGTGCCGGGGACGTACATTTTCTTTGGCCTTATTTATCATTTCCTGTTTAAAAATAAATATATTAAAATATCCATCCTCACTTCCATTGTTTTAGTTACTGTCTTATCGGTGATCAATACTTTTTTTATACAGAAATATACTTCTTTATTTCCCACCTACATCATGGTGTTAACAGAAGTATTATGTGTAATACTTGCCGTAATGCTGTTCAATAAAATGCTTTTATATCCGGCAGAGGTAAATATTATAAGGCAAAGCGTTTTTTGGTTCAATACTGCTGTTATCATATATAATTCGTCTTTGTTTTTAGCGTCCGCTTTAGGGAATTACCTCGCAGGTCATATGAAAATGAATTATTATGTTTTGGCGTATTTTTGGTATGGCACTATTTTTTTATTTTATACATTGTTGCTAATTGCTATTTTAAAGGATCAAAAAGAAATTGCTATAGTCAATGTCCATCCTGGAAATACAAAATGAGAATATTGGGCAGTTAGTAGCCTTAACAGGGATACTATTTGCGCTGCTTGCCGGTTTTATTGCCTATTTCGTGATCTTGTACCGCAATAAGCAACAAAAAAATCTGCGGGAACGGGAGCAGCTTGAAGCCTCATTCAGACAGGAAGTGCTGAAAACGCAGATAGAGGTGCAGGACCAAACCTTAAATTATATCAGTACCGAGATACACGACAACATCACCCAGGTACTTTCATTTGTAAAATTATCGCTGGCCGGCCTGGTTTCTTCGGCCGATGCCGAAAAAAAAGCTAAAATAACCGAAGTCCGCGAACTGGTGGCCCAAACCATTACCGACCTGCGCGATCTGTCAAAAAGCCTTAGCTTTGAACAGATCAGCTCGCTTGGCCTGGCAAAGACCATTGAAAGAGAGGTCGAACGTATCAACAAAAGCGGCCTGCTGGAGGTCCGCCTGGACAGAGAGGGGAAGGAATATCCGCTTGGGCAGCAGCGCGAACTGGTACTTTTCCGGATATTTCAGGAAACGCTGAACAATACACTGAAACATGCCGGTGCAAAGCATATGAAAATAGTATTGCATTATCAGGCTGATTTATTTAATTTAACCGTCGAAGACGACGGCGCCGGGTTTTCTGCAGGAATGATCGCTCAGAAACATGGCTCCGGCCTGAAAAATATTGAGAACAGGGCATCTTTAATCGGCGGCTCGGCGAGTATTGTGAGTTCTCCACATAAAGGCTGTTGTACAAAAATTACCTTAAACCCTCAAAAACCACAATTATATACGGATGGAGGAACCCATCAGAATAGCTCTAGTTGACGACCATCGCCTGTTCAGAAGCGGTATAGCTTCGCTTATCGGGGACTTTGGCCGGTATACCATTCTTTTCGAAGCCGGCGACGGCGAGGAAATGATACGTAAGATCAATCCTAAAAATAAGCCACACATTATCCTGCTAGACATTAGCATGCCTAAGATGAATGGCATAGTTGCCGCTAAGTGGCTCAGGGATAATCATCCGGATATCAATATCATTGTATTATCCATGTTTGAAGATGCTGAAAAGGTATTAACTATGGTGAGGATGGGTGTAAAAGGCTACTTATTGAAGGACTCTGAGCCACAAACATTTGAGGATGCGCTTAACAGGGTGTCGCGCGATGAAGTATATTATCCCGATTTTGTAACACGTCATTTGGTGGATAGTATAAATATTGACTACAACCTGGTTAAATTGAACAGCCGCGAGGTGGAGTTTTTAAAACTCGCTGCAACCGAACTTACCTACAAAGAGATTGCCGACCAGATGTGCATCAGCACCCGAACCGTAGACGGCTATCGCGACCAGCTTTTTGAAAAACTGCAGATAAAAAGCCGAATCGGACTGGTACTTTACGCTATAAAACATAAATTGATAGATTTGTAATTTGCTAATATTTTTAGCAAATTTGCTCTATGTCACACGAGGAGAATGAAGAGTTTTTTAAGGGCAGGGGCGCACAGGTTAATACCCACAACAAGTTTCTGAAGAATAAGTACGTACTGGATCATATCGAGGGATTGGACGAGCAATTACTTGAAAATACGGCTACGCAAATATTTGAGGAGACGCCTAAAAAAATCGTAAGCGAATCTAACAGCCCCGATCTGAGCCACATGTTTTCTATCAATCCATACCAGGGTTGTGAGCATGGCTGTATTTACTGTTACGCCCGGAATACGCATGAATATTTTGGCTTTAGTGCCGGTCTGGATTTTGAGCGTAAGATCATTGTCAAGCGCAATGCAGCAGAATTACTGAAACAGTATTTTAATAAAAAGAATTATCAGCCGGTGTGTATTCTTCTATCTGGCAATACGGACTGTTATCAACCCCTTGAGCGCAAATTAAAGATCACCCGATCATTGCTACGGGTGTTTCTTCAATATCGTAACCCGGTCAGCATAATCACCAAAAACAACGTCATTCTTCGCGATTTGGATATCCTCTCAGAACTAGGAAAAATGAACTTGGTGCATGTGAATGTATCGATAACTTCGCTAAATGAACAGTTGAGGCAAAAACTCGAGCCCCGTACGGTTACCGCAACCGGCAGGCTTGGGGTAATTCAGAAATTAACGGAAAAAGGAATACCGGTGCGTGTGATGGCGGCACCGATCATCCCGGGATTAAACAGCAGCGAAATACCTGCTATTATCAAAGCAGCGGCCGATCGTGGCGCATTGGCTGCAGGTTTTACCATTGTGAGATTAAACGGCAGCATCGCCGAAATATTTACCGACTGGATACACAAAGCATTTCCCGACCGGGCAGAAAAGGTATTGAACATGATAAAGGCCTGTCACGATGGTAAGCTAAATGACAGTGATTTTGGACGACGGATGAGTGGTGATGGTAATATCGCCCAATCCATCCATCAAATTTTCCGAATGTCGGTAAACCGTTTTATGGGTGATAGGGTAATGCCAGAGTTTGATTATAGTTTGTTTGTGCCGAAGGGAGGAAGGCAGACGAGTTTGTTTTGAACAGGATTGAACTTTTATATCATCCTATCCGCTGGCTAGCGGAGGGCAATCGCGAACTACACAGAACGGCTATGCAAGGCCGCTTGCATGTTCGCCCTGTATAGCATGCGATTGCTTCTTCACCCCACCGGCCGTTCATCGCAATGACACAAGGAAATTTTGCATGGGCGGCCGGTCAACAAAAAAGCGCCATTAAGGCGCTTTCCAATTTCATATATCGTATTGCAATTAGGCAGTTTCTGCTTCCAGTGCCATTTGTTCGTCAACCAGAATACGGCCGCAATGTTCACAAACGATGATCTTTTTGCGCTGGCGGATATCCGACTGGCGTTGAGGCGGGATCTGGTTAAAGCAACCTGAACATGAATCGCGTTGGATAGTTACTACAGCCAGACCATTCTTAGCATTGTCGCGAAGACGGTTGTAGGCAATCAGTAAGCGCTCTTCAATATTTTTTGAAGCCTTTTCTGCTTCTGCGTTCAGTTCGTTTTCTTCTTTTTCAGTTTCAGCAGTGATCGTGCCTAATTCTGCTTTTTTAACATCCAGATCGGCACGGCGGCCCTCCAAATCAGCTAAGGCTTTTTCATAGATCTGGGTTTTGGTAGTGATCTCATAACCATATTCCTTGATCTTTTTCTCGCTTACTTGTATATCTAAGCCCTGTATTTCAACCTCTTTAGAAATAGCTTCGTACTCTCGGTTGTTTTTTACTTCGTTAAGCTGCGCTTCATATTTCTTGATATTGGCCTGCGCTTCCTTGATCAGGTTTTTGCGGGTTACAATATCATCTTCCAGGTCATCCAGCTCGTTTTTTATTTTCTGAATACGGGTTTCCAATCCTTCAACATCATCTTCCAGATCGGCAACTTCCATAGGCAGTTCACCTCTTACCTGGCGTATCTTATCAATCTTGGTGTGGATGGTTTGTAGTTCGTATAAAGCTTTCAGCTTTTGTTCTACGGTTTGTTCCATTAAATAAAATATTTGACGGGGTTTGTATTAATTTCTGTTAAACGGACGGCAAAGTTAGCAAATTTTTTTGTAATTATTTCATACAATAATTGTTGCGTAAATTGCTCACTCTCAAAATGTCCGATATCGGCAATTACCAGCTTTCCTTCAGCATCAAAAAACTCGTGATATTTATAGTCAGCCGTCACAAAAAAATCTGCTCCCGCAGCTATGGCGTGCTTCAACAAAAAGCCTCCGGCGCCGCCACAAATTGCTACCTTTTGAACGCTTTTTCCGGTTAGTGTAGTATGTCGTATCACATGAGCATGCATTTTTTCCTTTAGCTCGAACAGAAATTCTTCTTCATCCATGGGTTCGTCTAATTCGCCTATCATGCCTGAACCTACCTGTTGGTGCTGATTAGTTAAGTCATAAAGATCATAAGCCACTTCCTCATAGGGGTGCGCCAGGAACAGTGCCATCAGCAACTTGCTTTCCAAATTTGACGGGTAAAGAGTTTCAATACGCACTTCGTGCTCAAGGTGTCTTGCGCCAGGTTGGCCCACGTAAGGGTTTGTATATTCGTTGCCTTTGAATGTACCGGTGCCTTCTGCATTAAAACTGACCTCACTGTAATTACCAATATTGCCTGCACCTGCGTGGAACAAAGCATTACGTACCTGATCGGCCTTATCAATAGGTACATAAGTAACCAACTTTTTGAGCAAACCATTTTTGGGTGATAATATCCGGAGGTTCTTTAACCCCAGTGTTTCACCTATCCGTTCGTTCACCCCATTCATAACATTATCCAAATTGGTATGAATGGCATAAATAGCAATATGATTGCGGATAGCTTTTTCCACCACGCGTTCCACGTAGGTTTTGCCGTTCAGCTTCTTCAGTCCTCGGAAAACGATAGGATGATGCGAAATAATCACCTGGCAACCTGTGGTGATGGCCTCATCAACAATAGCCTCGGTACAATCCAAAGAGATCAGCGCCTGAGATACCTCCTGGTCCGGATGCCCGACAATTAAACCCGAATTATCGTAATCTTCCTGGTAAGCTAGCGGGGCAAGGCTTTCAAGGTAAGAGGTAAGGATGGACAGTTTCATAATTAAACACGGATTACATTAATTGACACGAATTACACTAATTAAGCACTATTCAACTCGTGTAATTCGTGATTGTTCAATTCGTGAAATTAGTGCTTATTAATCTTTCATCCAAACCACCTTCTGCTCCGACTCATGGGCCTGAGCAATAATATCACCATACAGATCAGGCCTGCGGGCTTTTATATAACGATAACCACCCGCATCGGTCAGCTTATCAGGAGTTATCGTTGCTATTGCTATCTCGTTATCAAAACTCCGGCATTCGGCAGTCACATCGCCAAAAGGGTCAATAATCATCGAGCAGCCATTTTTCAGTTGGTCATCATCCATGCCGATAGGGTTGGAGAATATGGCATAAATGGCATTATCATAAGCACGTGCCGGTAACCATTTCATCAGCCAGGCACGGCCTTTTAGGCCATCGAATTCCTGGCGAAGGGTAGTCGGATCTGCCTCGCGGTTCTCCCACAATTTCGGGTCAACAAAACCGGCGCCTGGTCGGGTCGAAGGTGTGCACATCGTTACGTGCGGCATAAATACTATATCAGCTCCAAGCAGTTTCACAGCCCTAACGTTCTCAATGATGTTGTTATCATAGCAGATCAGGATGCTGCATTTCCAACCGAACAGATCAAAGATCACATAGCTGTCGCCCGGTGTAAGGTGCGGGTTGATGAATGGATGCAGTTTATGGTATTTTGCGATTAGTCCGTTTTTATCAACACACACCTGCGTTTTATAAAGTTTATCATCAGTGTCCTTTTCAAACAGGCCCGCCAGTATCACCATATCAAACTCCTCAGCTATAGCTATTAATTGAGTTGCACTTGGTCCATTGGGCACAAATTCTGCAACATCCAACATTTGCTCTTTTGAAAGATGGCGCGCGAAACTATATCCGGTAATAGAACACTCATGAAATGCTATCACATTAGCACCTTTTTGTGCTGCCTGCGCAGTAAGCTGACGTATTACAGACAGGTTATAAGCCTTATCTCCGCTCCGGTTCTCAAACTGACCGGTGGCAATTTTTATGTTTTTCATTTGATTTGGTTAAGTCCATTAACGGAGCCATTGGACAATTTTGACAATCAAATATATAACGAGGTTGATGAGAATTAGTGTAGTGATAGGAAAATAAAATCGAAAATTATCCCGCTCTATGCGGATGTCACCAGGCAGGTGACCGAACCATTTCAGGCTTCCACCGAAGAAATAAATAAAAATACCCAATACCAATACTGCTGCGCCGATCAGTATCAGGTATTTACCCAGTTGGTTGTCCATTATTATTGCGCACTCATCTTAGCCATTTGGTGGCTTTCATAAGCCATCTTTCGGTTGTAATCCAAAGCCATATCTTTATGGTTTACCAGATCTACAATTGTTCCTACTAAACATAGTCCGCCGGTAAAAAGATAAAGTAACCCCATACCGATTTGACCCAATAAAAATCTCTGTATACCTGCAACGCAAAAGAACCCCAGAAGAGTGAAGAGTAAAACGTCCTGCGGACTTTTCCTTTTGGTTGAGTATGACATGTAAAAATATTTTTGCTGATTTTCACTCAGATCAGCGGTAGCTTGCTGAATTGATGCCAGCTCTTCGGTTGTCATTCCTGATAAACCCATATATGGGCTTTGGTACATATCCATGGTGATTTGTTTTTAAGTTCAGTCAAAACTAATATAGAACTAAAAATTTTGAAACACAAAACAGGTAAGCAGTACGGCCTTGTCGGTAAATGACGGAATCTTATCGGTATACCGGGAACGATTTATAATGAATAACCCTTTGATTGAATAAAGTGCCTATCCTGTAAAGTATAATACCCAGTGCGGGTATTCCAAACCAATGCGCGTGCCATGAATTATTGATATTGCCGCGAAATAACCATGATATGGAATGCCCCAGGCCACAGCCGGGACACCAGGTAAAGCCTAAGGCTTTGAAGGGACAAAGACTAAAATGAGCCGGTCCGGAAGGATCGGTAAATGCAAGGGCAACCAATGCCGCTATCCAGAATACAAGCTCGAAATATCTTGAAAAAAGGCGTTTAACCAACTTTTTTTGATTTACTTATCAATAACAAAGTTACTGCAAGTGAGGATAGGACACCAATAAGCAGGGCCGCGAAAATACGCCCCGAGAAATCGCTCCAGTTGGCTTTTTCGGCGGTAGATATCCAGTTGATATAAACAATGCCAATAAAAACCACAAAGATGCCAGCGAAGATCAGTATTTTAAAAGCCTGTATCAGTCCCTCCAGGAAATTCATTTTTCCGTCAAGATCATTGTCCCGGTACCGCTTTACACCAACATACAAACCAACAATCGGAATTAACACAGAAACAAACTCGATTGGATTTACTTTATCGTTCGAAAAAGTAAGTCCCATTTTTAACATTATAAACAACCAAACTCCACTTAATATTCCAATAACTAATCCGGGAAATAGAGCATTTTTCATAACAGTTGTGTTTAAAAGGTCATGGCATCGGCTTAACAAGATTATTAAAGCGGTGCGATTGAATAGGTGATTTAATGGTTTATATAAATATACGTGATATTTAAAGTATTTTCAATTTACTTTAAAAGTAATTTTAGCGTCACTTTGTTTTTGACAGCAACTTGTTTAAAATACAAAGGGTTGGCTATGTGCCACAAAAAATACCTTTTTACTATATTTGCGCCAGTTTGAACATCCGTGATATTTTAGAGCTTTATAAGACCGATGGGCGGGTTGAGGCATTGGCGAAATCGCTAAACGCCGGCAAAGACACCCGGATTCAGTTGCGTGGTTTGGTCGGATCAGGAGATGCGGCCATAGCGGTAGCTTTGTATTTTTTGCAGCATCCGAATATGATATTTGTGCTGCCAGATCGTGAGGAAGCTGCTTATTTCCAGGCTGATCTGGAAAACCTGACAGGGAAGGATGTCCTTCTCTTCCCATCATCATACCGCAAAGCATTTGAGTTTACCCAACCCGACAGTAGCAATGTATTGGCGCGCGCCGAGGTGCTGAATGAGTTGAATCATTCAGCCGAATTTGGCCGCCTGATTGTTACATACCCGGAAGCTTTAGCCGAAAAAGTGATTGACCGCGATTCACTGGCTAAAAACACGCTTGAGATTGCGGTAAATAATAAACTCAGCATCGACTTTATTAACGAGTTCCTGATCGAATATGATTTTGACCGCGTTGATTTTGTGTACGAACCGGGACAGTTCTCCATTCGTGGTGGCATTGTCGATATATTTTCTTTCTCGCATGATTTGCCTTACCGGGTAGAGTTTTTTGGCGATTTTATCGAATCGATACGTACGTTTGAGGTAGAAAGCCAGCTATCTGTTGAGCAGGTAAAGACCATCACTATTGTTCCTAATGTGCAATCCAAATTCCTGACAGAGCATAATATCTCACTGCTGGAATATGTGGATGCTGGTTCGCAGATATGGATAAAAGATGTTCAACTCACGCTGGATGTGATCAAATCGGGTTATAAAAAAGCGGTAGAGCTTTGGAAGGCATTATCGTCTGAAGAAAAAACTAAAAATCCTGAATGGATAGATCCCAAATTCGGCTTTACTGATGAAAAACTTATTGGTGACCAGCTGCATGATTTTCCGGTAGTAGAATTTGGTAAACAATTCTTTTACCAGGATGCCCAGGTGGTAAATTTTGATATGCGTCCGCAACCATCTTTTAATAAAGATTTCAGCCTGCTGATCCATAATTTTAAGAATAACGAAGCTGAGCAGATTCAAAATTATATCCTGACTGATTCGGCGCGACAGGTTGAACGCCTGTACGCCATATTGGAAGATTTAGACAAGACCGTAAAGTTTACGCCGATCAATATATCGATACGCGAAGGTTTTGTTGACCGTGAACAAAAACTGGCCTGCTATACCGACCACCAAATATTTGACCGATATTATAAATATAAACTCCGGAAAGGATATCAGCGCACGCAAGCCATCACCCTAAAAGAATTGCGTGAGCTAAAACCGGGCGATTTCGTTACGCACATCGACCACGGGATTGGCAAATACGCCGGTTTAGAAAAGGTGGAAGTGAATGGAAAAATGCAGGAGATGATCCGCCTGATATACGCGGATAATGATTTGCTGTATGTCAACATCAACTCACTTAACCGTATCTCGAAATACAGTGGCAAAGAAGGTACTGTCCCTAAAATGAACAAGCTGGGTACAGATACCTGGGAGCGTTTAAAAAAAACAACAAAAAAAAAAGTTAAGGACATAGCCCGCGATCTTATCAAGCTTTACGCTTTGCGGAAGGCGAAAGAAGGGAAGGCTTTTTCTCCGGATACTTATCTTCAAACAGAGCTCGAAGCGTCTTTTATTTATGAGGATACACCCGATCAGGAAAAAGCCACGGCCGATCTGAAAAGGGATATGGAATCACCGCATCCAATGGACAGGCTTATTTGTGGTGACGTAGGTTTCGGAAAAACAGAAGTAGCAATCCGCGCGGCATTTAAAGCGGTTGCAGACAGTAAACAGGTGGCTATTTTGGTGCCGACTACCATCCTGGCAGCACAGCACTATAAAACATTTTCCGACAGGTTGAAGGGTTTTCCATGTAACATCGATTACGTGAACCGTTTTAAATCGACCCGGCAGATCAAAGAGACTTTAGAGAAGTTAAAAGAGGGGAAGGTCGACATTATCATTGGTACACATCGGCTGGTAAGTAAAGACGTTAAGTTTAAGGATCTTGGCCTGATGATCATTGATGAAGAACAGAAGTTCGGCGTTTCAACGAAAGAAAAGCTGAAACAAATGCGGGCCAATGTCGATACATTAACGCTGACTGCAACACCGATACCCCGCACGCTGCATTTCTCGTTAATGGGCGCGCGTGACCTTTCCATTATATCAACCCCGCCGCCAAACCGCCAGCCGGTAGTAACAGAATTGCATGTATTTAATGATAAGCTGATAAAAGAAGCCATTGAATACGAAATAGGGCGCGGCGGACAGGTATTTTTTATTCATAACCGCGTTGCCGACCTGATGCAATTGGGAGGATTGATCCATAAACTGGTTCCGAAAGCTCGTGTGGGAATCGCACACGGGCAACTGGAAGGTGACGACCTGGAAGATGTAATGCTAAAGTTTGTGAGCGGCGAATACGACGTACTCGTAGCAACAACAATTATTGAGGCCGGTTTGGATATTCCGAATGCCAACACGATCATTATCAACCATGCGCATATGTTTGGTTTGAGCGACTTGCACCAGATGCGTGGGCGGGTGGGACGAAGCAATAAAAAAGCATTTTGTTATTTACTGAGTCCGCCACTGTCAACGCTGACCTCTGAGGCTCGAAAACGCTTAAGCGCGATAGAAGAATTCTCTGATTTGGGGAGCGGCTTTAACGTAGCCATGCGTGATCTGGATATTCGCGGCAGCGGTAACCTGCTGGGAGCCGAGCAAAGCGGTTTTATAGCGGAGATCGGTTTTGAGATGTATCATAAAATTCTCGATGAAGCCATACAGGAGTTGAAGGAAGATGAGTTTAAGGGCTTGTTCCAGGAAGAGAAACCAAGGCCATATATTTCCTTTACGCAGATCGATACCGATATGGAAATACTTATTCCGGATGAGTATGTAACCAGTATTGCCGAACGCTATAACCTCTACACTGAACTTTCTAAACTGGAAAACGAAGTCGAGTTGCAGGCATTTGAAAAGCAACTGAATGACCGCTTTGGTCCGGTACCGCCGCAGGTAAGCGATATGTTGAATACTATGCGCCTGCAATGGCTGGGTAAAGCTATCGGTTTCGAAAAAATATCATTGAAGAAGAGTGTGCTTCGCGGGTATTTTATTGCCAGCCAGCAGTCGCCATATTTTGAAAGCGATATGTTCAGGCAAGTATTACGGTTTGTGCAATCCAACCCTCGCCGGACGAATTTAAAAGAAGTAAAAAATACCCTTCGCCTTAGTATTGATGGGGTGAATAGTATTGATGAGGCGGTTCAATTATTGGAAGAGATAGCCGAACCGGTAAGGGTATAAATTGTCTGAACTATGATTTAACAAATTCATGGATTACCCTCATTAAAATTCAATTTGCCCGAACCTATTAAATCTCCCAAGCCTTGTGCAGTTTCTATCAGATTCTTTTCAGTGTTAACAATTGCCGTTTGCCTATCGATAAACTCACTGTTAATTGATAACAATACATCAAAATATTCTTGAAGCTCGGCATCCTGTTTGGCTGGCACGCATCCTGCCAGGCCGACAACAGAGATATTTCTTTTCTTTGCCGCCACAGCTACGCCATAAGGCCCTTTCCCCTGCAAGGTTTGTGCATCAATACTCCCCTCGCCGGTGATAACCAGTTCTGCATTTTTTAAGGCTTGATCAAAACCAGTCAGCGATAAAAAATATTCTATTCCATTTACCAGTTTTGCATTGAGCCAGGTATGCAGTCCCGCTGTAGCCCCGCCAGCCGCTCCGCCATGTTTTATAACGGTCATGTCGGTACCAAGCTGTTCCTTTGAAACAGTCGCAAAGTTGGTTAGGAAGTTATTCAATAACTTTACATCTGAGGGTGAGGCTCCCTTTTGTGGCCCAAAGACAGCTGCTGCACCTTCCGGTCCTAAAAGCTTATTGTTGACGTCGCAAAGAATAACGATTTCGGTATTGTGAATTCGCCGGTCAAGTCCCGAATTGTCGATCTTAACCATCTTCAGTAGTTCATCCGGGATCGCCTTTAAACGTTTGCCACGCTTGTCCAAAAAATCTATACGCAAAGCCTTCAAAATGCCACACCCTCCGTCCACTGTAGCTGAGCCTCCCATGGCGATGATAATCTTGTTTGCTCCTTTATCTAATGCAGCATTGATGAGTTCGCCCGTTCCATAAGAGGAGGTTTGCATCGGATTAAGCTCTTCCTTTTTCAGCAAACGTAAACCGGAAGCATCGGCCATTTCGATGACGGCCGTTTTTCCGTTATCGATCAAACCAAAACGGGAATCGATTTTTCGTCCAAGCGGATCGTGCACTTGTTGTGATACAATAAGCCCCTGGCATCGCTCAATGATCAGGCTGCCTGTGCCGTCACCGCCATCGGCAATGGGAAAACATTCGGTGGTGCAATCCAATCGGCTTTGCTGCAATCCTTGCTCGATGGCTTTTGCTACCTGAATAGCATCAAGACTGTTTTTAAAAGCATTCGGGGCGATGAGGATATGCATATCACCAGATCAACTTAATTTAACTTATTCAAACACTCAACTAGTTTTCTTAAATATCCCTTTCAAATTGCGGCCCAGTTCCTTATAATCCAAGCCATAGCCCACCACAAAATCGTTGGATATCTCGAAGCCAATATATCTTAGTTCGGGTATTGTTCTTTCCAGAGCTTCGGGTTTCAACAATAAAGTACCAACTCCAATAGACGCCGGCTCGCGGACCTTAAGCTTTTCGATCAGGTAATGAATGGTGTTACCGGTATCTACAATGTCTTCCACCAGTATAATATCGCGGCCCTTGATATCTATGGTTAGGTCGAAATCGTCCCTGATCTTGCGCGTAGTGGAAGTGCCACCGTAGTAGGATGCCAGTTTGGCAAATGTGACCTCGATGGGTATTTCGAGCTGTTTTACCAGGTCAGCCACGAAAAGAAAGCTACCGTTTAGGATACCCACGATTACCGGAATGCTTCCGGAATAATCGCTGCTGATCTGGCCGGCTATTTCGCCTACTCTTTTTTCAATCGAAGAATAAGAGATGGATAATTCGAAAGTGAGATCGGCTACCTGGGTTTTCATGCCGTTAAAGATAGGAAATAATTAAAACGGCATTAGTGAGGTACCTCATCAATTATCCTTTACAAACCTTACCGAGCAACGATCTTCATCAAGAAGAACTACGCCCAAATAGACAAATGGTTGGCCGCTTGGTCCGGGACCTATGGTAAAACCCAGATCGGGAGGAGTACCTTCAATAGCAGAATGTAAAAAAGATGCGCCATTACCCGTTCCATAAAAAACATTGAGATGATAAAAACCGGTTGGTAACGCGGTGAAACCAGAATAATTATTGCCACCGCCCTCATCCCATCCGAAAGTGGCCATTAATGATTGGGTAACGGCAAGAGTTGCGCTGTAAGAGCCGTCGCTGTTTTGTTTTGCTCCTCTTGCAATAAGCATAGCCAGGTAGTCATCATAAGTGGGTAAACGCCATTTTGCAGGTAAAGCAATCTGGCTGGCCTCCTGCGGAGTGTATAATTTACCATGCTGTACGCTATAGTTATCCAGGTAACCAGTATTGAATATTCCGCCGGGGCCGCGGTAATTTACCGAGGTCCAGGTTTGCGTGCCAATTTTCACAACCGGGTAGATATCTCCGGCTATGGTCACCGTCGAATCAGCACTTTTTAAATTAAGCGGAATCGGGTCATTGTTCTTTTTTGAACACGAAAAAAATACAACGATGGCAATTATTACCAGGGTAAAAACCTTTTTCATACGCAATCATCTTAATTGGTTGGCTTTCAGTTTTCTGGTTCTTTTCTTGCAAAGAAGGGATACTAATTTAGGAATAAAAATGAGTTGTTTTGCAAATTTTTTTGGTGGTGATTTAGACTAGTTTTGCTTTTACATAACTGATATGCCTACCATTAGTTCCACAATACTAGATCCAATAATTGCTTTTACCCTGCAATTATACTTTGCGGCTCCAAAAAGACTTATATTCGCCTCTCATGATTGACTACCAGGTTTATACCTTAACCAATGGCATCCGCATTTTATTAAAGCACTCGTCTTCAACTATTACGCATTGCTGTTTTGTGGTGAATGCAGGTTCGCGCGATGAGTCGGATGATAAGGCCGGGCTGGCGCACTTTATTGAGCACCTTTTGTTTAAGGAAACAGAGACCCGCAATACCAACCAGATATTAAACAGGCTGGAGCTTGTAGGCGCCGATTTGAACGCTTATACTACCAAAGAATACACTTGCATACACGCCTCGTTGCTAAAACAGCACCTGGAGCGTACGATGGACCTGTTCCAGGATATTTTGTTTCATTCCACTTTTCCGCAGGAGGAACTGGAAAAGGAACGTGGTGTGATCCTGGATGAGATTGCCTCCTATCTCGATCAGCCTGAAGAAGCCATCCAGGATGACTTTGAAGAGTTGCTTTTTAAGAACCACGTTTTAGGGAAGAACATACTAGGTACGCCTGAGACGGTCTCATCTATGGATAAGAAGGATATTCAGCATTTCATGACGGCTAACTATAATACGGAGGAAATGGTTTTCGCTGTATTTGGCGACCATGACCTGAAAAAAGTAGTAAAGTTGGCCGAGAAATATTTTGGTGTTGTTAACCCCAACCATGCCAAAAAACACCGCGATAAGCCTGCTGAAAGCGTCGGTGAAAAATTAAGTGTCACCCGTCCAATCGCCCAGACGCATTGCATTATTGGTAACCAGGCCTATCCATCGGCACATCAGCATAAAACAGGTTTATTGCTGCTGAACAACCTGCTTGGCGGCATGGGAATGAGCAACCGCCTGAACCTGGAAATCCGCGAGAAATACGGGATAGCGTATACTGTTGAATCGAATTATACACCTCTTTCAGATACGGGTATTTTTTCGATCTACTTCGGTACTGATGTGGAAAAAGCAGACAAAGCGTCGCGCTTGGTCCACAAAGAACTAAAGAAATTGCGGGAACAAAAATTGGGAACACTACAATTGCACCAGGCTAAGCAAAAGTTTATTGGACAGATTGCGCTGGCTGAGGAGAACCGCATGGGACTCATCATATCCATGGCCAAAAGCCTGCTCGACTTTGGTTATGTAGACACCCTAGAGCAGGTGTTCGCCAAAATAAATGCCTGTACAGCAGAGCAATTGTTAGAAATCAGCAATGAAATTTTTGATAATAGGCTGACCACGTTGCTGTTTGTGCCAAAAGAATAGACTCGCGCGGTTATATTCCGCTAACCAGCGGATCGACCTCTCCACACTTTATGCAAAGAGTGGCAGGGTGAGTCTACAGACCCCCGGTATTCTTAATAAATTGATTTTGATCTTTTTAAGGTAAAATTGTCTGAAACGACGTTTCTCTATAAAATTTCAAACCTTATCTTTGCAAGATGAAAATGCCTATAATTGCCTATGGGGACCCGGTTTTAAGGAAAAAAGCTGTTGCCGTTGAGCCGGACGAATATCCTAACATTAAACAACTGGTGGAAGACATGTTCGAAACCATGTATGGTGCGCGTGGGGTAGGTTTAGCTGCTCCGCAGGTAGGTATTTCAATGCGCTTGTTTGTGGTGGACGCAACACCGTTTGATGACGAAGAACCCGAACTGGTTAATTTCAAAAAAGCATTTATCAACGCTCAGATACTGGAAGAGACCGGCGAAGAATGGTCGTTTAATGAGGGTTGTCTGAGTATCCCGGATATCCGTGAGGATGTATCACGTAAATCCGTTATCCGCATTTCCTACTATGATGAGGACTGGAAGCACCATGAAGAAACCTACAAAGGTATGGCCGCCCGCATCATTCAGCACGAATACGACCACATAGAAGGCAAGCTCTTTACCGATAAATTAAGTCCGCTACGAAAACGCCTGATCGAAAAGAAACTCAACGATATTTCGAGAGGGGTCGTAAATGTGGATTATAAAATGAAATTTCCTGCTGCTAAAAAAGGACGTTAATTGAAGTCGCAAGTCTTGAGTCTGAAGCCCTAAGTAAGAAGCCAATCTAATAAGGCTTAAGACTTTCGACTATTGACTTAAGACTTAATTTCCCGAGGCACGGCTCTTATCACCAGCCGCTATCTGATTCATTAACGCACCCCATGCTACAGGGTTCAGCAATGGATTGGGCTGTAGCGAATGCTGATTAAGTATAGCGTTATGTTCATTCTGTGCCCATGAGGATGATATTTCCTGGCCGTCACGAGGCAGGTTGTTTCCTGCGGCACGGTTGGCAGCGCGTTCAAGATTTTTACGGGCAATTTCCAGGTCGTCATCGGCCAGTTTCATTGCAAGAAAGTCTTTCCTGAATTCATCCGTAGTAGCCCAAGGGAACACCCGAAAAGTCGGCAGGTTGATTACCCGTGGTTTTATCCAAACCTGTGTGGTGTAGCTCTTATTTGGAACGCTGGCCGGTATAACTACCTGTATATTGTTATAGCCAATGCTGGTAAATACCAGGGTGTCTTGTTCATGCGCCACGAAGGAGAAATAGCCTTCGTAGTTGCTCATGTAAACCTGGTTGTGATTGCTGATGTTGGTGATGGTTACATAAGGAACGATCACTTTTACGCTGTCTGCATTATGTATAACACCCGAGAATTGAACCAACGGCTTCTCCTTCTGCTGTGCAAAGGCTGCGGCAGCGATAAAGAATAAAAATATGCCTAATATATATTTCACCGTTTAGGTTCTTCTTGTTTTATACCTGACTTTTAAGAAATAGTTTCAAAAATAGTCAGACAAAAATAGTGCATTGCAATAAATACTAACGCAATTTAACAATACTTAACAATTATCTCAAATTTGCGGGAAGCACTGCGTTCGGGTCATCAATGTCGGTTAAATTGATAGCTTCTATGCCTTTTACCTCGGGAACGGCCTTTTTTATGGCTTCTTCAATGCCAGCTTTGAGGGTCATGATGCTCATAGGGCACGAGCCGCACGCACCAAGTAACTTTAATTTTACAATATGGTCAGGAGTTATTTCCTCCACCGAGACATTCCCGCCGTCAGTCTCCAAATACGGACGAATCGTATTCAAAGCTTCTTCCACCTGATCTAATAAACTCATTTTAACTTATTTATATATTACTAAATGTAAAGTTATTAATTATTTACCAATTTTCTATTATTGGCCTCGGCATTATAAATAGCAACCTGCTGCGCTATTTTCTGCGCCATTTCGCTAAATGCTTTGCTCATCGGGCTTTGTTCATCCAGCACAACCGGCCTACCGGCGTCGCCCGAATCGCTGATGCCTTTTACTAGCGGTATCTCACCCAAAAACGGTACTTCCAATTGGTTAGCCAGCTTTTGACCGCCACCATGACCAAAGATGTAATATTTATTCTCCGGTAACTCGGCAGGAGTAAAGTACGACATGTTTTCTACAATGCCGAGCAGTGGCACGTTAATGGCGCTCATCAGGAACATGCCAATTCCCTTTTTTGCATCGGCCAAGGCCACGTTCTGAGGAGTTGTGACAATAACTGCGCCAGTGACCGGGAAGGTTTGCGCTACTGTAATATGCACATCGCCTGTTCCGGGTGGCAGGTCGACTACCAGGTAATCCAATTCGCCCCAATCAGCATCGTTAAACAATTGTTTTACGGCAGTTGACACCATTGGTCCGCGCCATGGCACTGGTTGATTAGGATCGGTAAAGAAACCGATCGACAATAATTTAATACCGTATTTTTCAATGGGTTCGATTCGGGTTTTACCATCGGCCTGGCTGGCTTTTGGTCGCGCACCTTCCAGCCCGAACATGATCGGTATAGATGGCCCGTAGATATCTGCATCAATCAAACCAACTTTTGCGCCGGCTTGGGCAAGGCCCAATGCCAGGTTAACCGCAACAGTTGATTTACCTACACCGCCTTTACCTGATGCTACCGCGATAATATTTTTTACGCCGGGTACGCCGGTGTTTTTTTGCGTGGTAACACGTGAAGTCATATTAATAGTTACCTCGATATCTTTGCTGATAAAATGCGCTATCGCATTGCGGCATGCATTTTCTATCAGTCCCTTAAGCGGACATGCCGGGGTAGTTAAAATAACCGAAAAACTGAGATGATTTCCCTCTATTTTGATGTCCTGGATCATGTTGAGGGTCACCAGATCTTTTTTTAGATCCGGTTCTTCTACATGACCGAGGGCGTATAAAACTTGTTCCTGTGTTATATTCATTGCAACTACAAAGCTACTAAACCGGGCTTAAAGCTATGTCATGTTAATGATAAAAAGCGGTTATCAGAACCGGTTAAAAAAATCTTTTTGCAGACTTAACCGCCAAGGGAAACATTTTGTTGATACTGACGTTTGTATCGCATAAGATTTAGATTAGTTTTGGATAAATTTTTTTGATGCATCGTCCTATTTCCAAATATATCCGTGTAGCCGGAATTGTAGCTATTTCCCTGATTATCCTTTTATTAATAGGCGGCTATATTGCCTATAATAAACGTGAAGCAGTACTGCAAAAGGAGATTGCAAAAGCAAAAGATAAAGCAAAAAAAGATTATAATTTAAACATCAATATCGGTTCGGCCCATTTTACAGGGCTTGCTACTGTTTCTCTTTCAGATATAACGGTTGTGCCCGATCAGCGGGACAGCTTACTCAATATCAAAAAGTTCGATGTCAGCATCAAAATATTGCCCTTTATATTCGGAAATGTAAAATTTGCCGATGTGGTGCTGGAAAATGGTCATCTGAACCTGACGGATGTTAAAGGCGTTAAGAATTTCGATTTCCTTTTCAAGAAGAAAAAAGATACTACAGAAAAGAAGGAGCGCGCTGATCTTTCGGTACTTGCAAATAACCTGGTAAAACAGGTTTTATATAAAATTCCCGATGATCTTGACCTCAGGAATTTCCTGGTAACATTTAAGAACGACAGTGCCGGAATAAAGCTGCTTGCGCAAACCGCGGTGATTAAAGATGGCAAACTCAGCTCGACAATCAAGGTAAATGATACACTTGCTACCTGGCATTTTGCAGGTAAAATGCACCCCTCTGATAAGGACATCGATTTGCATCTATATGCCGATGGCAAAAAGGTAGAGATTCCATACTTGCAGGAACGTTATCACCTGAAGGTTAATTTTGATACTATTTCCACCCGCCTGGAAAAGGTGGAGAACAGTGATGGTATTACCAGAATATATGGCTCGTGGTCGGTGAAGAACTTGTTGGTCAGTCAACCGGCACTATCATCATCGGATATTATTGTTCCGGATGGTTCTATTGATGCCAATGTATTTGTGGGCAAGAATTATGTATCGCTGGACAGTTCATCGTTAATCAAGATCAAAAAGATCGCGGTAAAAACCTATCTCAAATACCAGCTTTATCCGGTTAAGATGTATTCAGTAAAAATGAATAGCGACTGGATGAATGCGCAGGATGTATTTGACTCATTCCCCAAAGGTATGTTCGATTCGTTCGATGGCATACAGGTAACCGGTAAGGTAAAATACCACCTGCACGTGTTCCTCGATTCATCCAACCCCGACCAGGTGCAGTTTGAATCGGCATTGGCAAAGGATAACCTGAATATTGTGAAATACGGCAAAACCGACCTTGGCAGGTTAAACAGACCGTTTACTTATATCCCTTACGAAAAAGGAAAACCGATGCCGGCACGGATAATAGGTCCACAAAATCCGGATTATACGCCATTGCAGGATATTTCACCTAATGTGAAGTATGCGGTAATGACCTCGGAAGATCCATCTTTTTACACCAACCATGGTTTTGTAGAAGAGTCGATCAGGCGCTCTATCGCTACCGATTTCAAACAAAAGAAATTTAAGCGTGGAGGCAGCACCATATCCATGCAGCTAATTAAAAATGCTTTTCTAAGCAGGGAAAAAACATTATCGAGAAAAATTGAAGAGATACTGATCGTCTGGATGATCGAGAATAATAATGTGATGTCGAAAGACCGGATGCTTGAAGTTTATTTCAATATAGTAGAGTGGGGCCGAAATATTTATGGTATCGGTGAGGCGTCGCGTTATTATTTTGGTAAATCGCCATCGAGCCTTACACTGGGCGAGGGAATTTATCTGGCCAGTATCCTTCCGCATCCTAAAACTGGTTTATATTCGTTTCTGCCGGATGGGTCGTTGAGGCCAAGTTTGGTCAATTATTACAACCTGATAGGCAAAATGATGGCTGCCAGGAACTGGACAGAACCCGATAGTTCGGGCTATGGCTATTATTCCGTACGGTTAAAGGAAAGCCTTAGGGAAAACATTGCCCCCGTATCGACTGCAGTTGCCGATAGCCTGATGAAGCAAACAAATGATGACGATGATAATGAGGTGAATACACAGGCAGTGATGACTAAACCGACAACCCCTGAGAAAAAACCAAATTTCTTCCAGCGTTTATTCGGGAAAAAGGACACCATAGTTCATAAACCCGCCAATCAAGAACTTGAAATAGATACCGTTGGAAAAACCAAAAAAGAAATACGACAGGAGAAACGTGCTCAACGCCGCCTTGAAAGGCAACGGGAAAAGGAACTCCGTGACAAGGGCCTGATGTAGTGTTTACTATGAGATGACCAAATTAAATGTTTAAACACATATTTTTGTATAAACATTTAGGAAGAAACAATCATGTCACTCATAGAAAAATTAAACTGGCGCTACGCTACCAAAAAATTCGATAAAACTAAGAAGTTAAACCCTTCTCAACTTGAGGAATTGCTTCATGCTGTGCATTTGTCGCCATCAGCAACAGGTGTTCAATCTTACAAAATATTAGTGATTGAAGACGCCGGGACCCGTGCAAAATTGCAGCAGGCAGCATATGGCCAGGCACAAATTGCTGATGCCTCGCAGTTGATAGTTTTTGCTGCTGAAACCATCCTGGATGCTCAGTATGTAAAAAACTTTATAGATCATGTTGCTAAGACACGCGGTATTGAACGTTCTAGCCTTGAAGGTTACGAACAAATGATCAGCGGCAACATAAGCAGAATGTCTGAAGAGCAACGGATCGCCTGGGCTAAAGAGCAGGCTCACATTGCGCTAGGGGTATTAGTTACCTCCGCTGCTGAATTGGGTATTGATGCTTGCCCAATGGGAGGGTTCAGCGCACCTCAATTTGATGAGATATTAGGTTTAAAAGAAAAAGGCTTAACAACTGCTGTTATAGCTGCGATTGGTTTTCGTGCAGATGATGATGCTTACAGCAAATTAAATAAAGTGCGTAAACCTGAAGAAGAAATGTTCATTCGTATATAATAAGCGTCTTTGGTTTTTAACGTTCATTGTTAAGTTTGAAAGGCCCCGGTTTACCGGGGTCTTTTTGTCTGTCTAAATCGCAATCTAACGATTAAATACCCGACGAAGATTTGCGAATGAACAATTTTGATTTCAGAACAACATGTTTTTTGTTGAGACTCGTTTCTTTATTCTCAAGCTCCTCAAATAATAGTTCAGCCGCTTTAATCCCCATTTCATAAGCCGGCTGAGTAACGGTTGACAGGGCGGGGCATAGCAGCGATGCAATATGCAAACTGGAGAAACTGATGATCTTTAAATGTTTTGGAACATCAATTTTCATATCATTACATACATGATAAGTAGCCAAAGCCAATCGCTCAACCGAGCTGAAAATGCCGTCGGGCTTAGTCTTTTTTAAGGCATTCTTTATAATAGTATAATTTTCTTTTTCGTCCTGGCTGCAATCGATCACTAGCTGATCCTCAAAAGGTAAATGGTGTTTTGCCAGGGCATCCATATAACCTTGCCCGCGCATTTTTCCAATGGAGATGTTCTTGTTGACAACCAGGTACGCAATGCGCCTGCAGCCTTGTGCAATAAGATGTTCGGTAGCTTCGAAGCTGCTTTCATAGTCATTGGTGGTAACTTTAGAAACATCAACATCCTCATAAACCCGGTCGAAAAACACCACCGGAATATGCTTTTGCTCCAGCTTTTTAATGTAATTATGATCGTTTGACTCGCCTGATACTGACATAATGATACCATCCGCTTTGCCATTATTCAGGTAGTTGATAAAAGAAACCTCTTTTTCAAATATGTCATCCGTGCGGTAAAGCAGGATATAAAAGCCTTTTTTGCGGGAAACTTCTTCGATCCCATTTATAGCTTGTGCAAAAAAATCATTTACAATTTCGGGAACTATTACCGCGAGCGTTTTTGTTTTCTTATCCCGCAGATTGCTGGCATAATGATTGGGTAGAAAATTATGCTCTTTGGCAAATGCCAGTATTCGTTCACGGGTATCTTTATTAATATCCGGATTACCATTAAAAGCCCTTGATATGGTAGAGGTGGACAGTTTAAGCCGTTCGGCAATTATTTTAATGTTGATGTTGTCCATTGGCTACTAACAAGCGGTAAATTTATATATAAATCTATCATCTATTTGAAACAATTTAGCTGTTTTTGACATTAAACATTACAGACTTTTAGCCAATCCCGTGAGCCGAACAGTATTTAAGAATACCCTGTTAGTAACGATATTTGTTATTTTCATTTGTCCGCTTTCGTCAAAAGCATTCTCCGTTTTTGCGCACATGGCCATTATCGATGCCAGCTGGAAGAAGTCTATCGTCCCTTTGCTAAAAGAAAAATATCCCAATGCTACCGATGAGGAACTACGCATTGCTCACTCTTATGCTTATGGCGGCAGCTTGATGCCGGATCTGGGCTATTTCCCTTTTGGCAATGTCTATTTTACTAACCTGGTGCATTACGTGCGCAGCGGTGATCTTATGGAGAATCTGGTTTCGCAATCGCAGAATATTAATGAATATGCTTTTGCGCTGGGAGCGATATCACATTACTTAACGGACGAATATGGCCATTCTATGGCAACCAATATTGCAGAACCCATCGTATACCCAAAGGTCGCCAAAAAATTTGGCAGCAGGGTTACATATGAAGAATACCCTGTTTATCACGCCCGAATGGAGTTTGGATTTGATGTATTGCAAACTGCCAGGGGCAATTATGCCTCACAAGAGTATCATGATTTTATTGGCTTTAATGTGGCCAAACCTGTATTAGAGAGAGCGTTCATGCTGACTTATGGCCAGGATATAAACGATGTTTTCCAGGGCAAATTGGATCTCGCCATTTCAACATTCAGGTGGTCAGTAAAAAGCTTATTGCCCGGTTTAACCCGCACCGCCTGGGCTTTGAAAAAAGATGAAATCAGGAAGCTGAACCCCGGGATGACCGGCCGAAAATTTCATTACAAGATAAAGAAACGGGAATATTTTCATACGTATGGCCGGGAGCGCGAAAAACCCAAATTTGGTAATAGGATAATGGCGTTCATTATAAGAATTTTGCCAAAGGTTGGGCCACTGCGAGCACTGAAGTTTTCCCCTCCGGGGCCAACCGCCGAAAAACTGTTTATCAAAAGTTTTGATACCACGCTGGTTTACTACAATCAACTTTTGACAGAGATGCGAAGCGGTAAGCAGCTTCAGCTGCCTGATATTGATTTCGATACAGGAAAGCCGACTATCCAGGGCGAATACGGTCTTGCTGATCTGACTTATAGTCAATTGCTGCTTTACTTGCAGGATCAAAAATATAAAGATGTAACCCCGCCTCTGCAGGCCAATATTCTTTCGTTTTATGGTAAAGGTGATACCACCAGCAAAGTAACAGAATACAAAAAATATAAAGTAGATTGGAAGAAAACATACCTGGCCTTGCAGCAATTAAAAACCGTAAGGCCTGTACCTATTGATAGTTTAAAACTTCCCATTGATACTGTGAGTAAGACGAGTGCGTCAAAAACCAAATAAATTGCGATCTAAAAGGCAAAAGGAATCTTTTTAGTTCTCATCTTAATCTGCTTATCTTCATGTAATGAAGCCAAACGCCTTTAAACCTTTACTGATCATATTTTTCTTGCTTTGGTGTGTTGTTTCTTATGCGCAGGACACGACAAAGGCGTTGATATTTCATATTCATTCTTCTCATACCGCTTTTCCGGATACCGGCCGTGAGAAAGGACATATGTACGATAAGGTACTGTATTCAGCAGCGGAGCATTATCACGACAGCACAGTGCTAATCATTGTTCCAAAGAAGCTGGATGCAAAAAAGAACGTCGACCTGATATTTTGGTTTCATGGATGGAAAAACAATGTAGGCAACGCCGCCGGCTTTTATGAGCTGACCAAACAGTTCATTGCTTCGAACAGGAATGCCATACTGGTCTTGCCGGAAACGGCAAAGGATTCGCCGGATAGCTATGGTGGTAAGTTGGAAAATTCAGGCGTCTTTAAAGCGCTGACAATAGATGTGTTGAACAGTTTAAAATCTCAACACTTGATTCCGGAAGGATGTAAGCCCGGACATATTTTATTGGTGGGCCACAGCGGTGCTTACCGGGTAATGGCCCGTATCATTAAAAACGGAGAAATGCCTGTAGATGAAACTATTTTGTTCGATGCTTTATATGCAGAGACGCCGATATTTTTGGGCTGGATAAAGGCCGATCAGAATCATCATTTTATCGATTTGTATACGGATCACGGTGGTACAGATGAGGAAACCCATAACCTGGTTAGGTTGATCGCGCAGGAAAAAATTCCCTATTTAGAGTCGGAAGAGGGGAATGTCAATTTCCAGGCGGTGAAGGATAACCGGATATTGATCATTCATAGCCTGCACGAACACAATAATGTGATTAACAAGCCTGACAACCTCGAATTGTTCCTGGAAAATAGTCCTTTTTTAAAACCGTTGGAGTAGGATTAGGCTACCGGTTGCAATGGTTTGCTCAGATATTTTTTGATGTCAGACAGTAGTTGCAGCGGCTGAAAAGGTTTTAGCATGCAGTCAACAAAACCACTGGCGATCAAATCAGATAACATTTTTTTATCTACCAATGAAGCTGTAAACGCAATAACCGGAATTTCAGGATAAAGCCTTTTTACATCGTGAATTGCTGTAAAGCCATCCATCACCGGCATTTCCAGGTCCATCAGGATGATATCAAAATCAGCATTTTTAGAGAGGGCCGCCAAAGCTTCGGACCCATCATATGTGGCAGTAACTTCAGCTTTAAAACCGGTCAATATCTTTTTGGCCACCATCATATTGATCTGATTATCCTCAACCAGCAATATCTTTACACCATTAAGATTATCCTTTTCTGTCGTTTGTTTCCTGGGCAGCTGTTTGTGATTATTTGCGGCATAATCCAATTTGAGGTCGAAGCTGAATTTACTTCCTTTGTCCTTTTCGCTGGCTAATATCAGGTTGCTTCCCATCAGTTTTAACAAGCGAACGCAAATGGTCAGCCCTAAACCGGTTCCAATAAATTTCTTGGTATCTTCGTCATACACTTGCCAGAAGCTTTCGAATATTTTTTTCTGATCCTTCTCTGCAATTCCTATTCCGGTATCCTCTATACTGAAACCAATCTCTATGAATTTATCTTCTTTTCGTTTGCAGGTCACGTCCAGCTTCACAAAACCTTTGTCGGTAAACTTCAATGCGTTTGACAAAAGATTATTGAATATCTGCACCAGGCGCACATCATCTGCCATCACATTCACATCCAATCCCGGATCGATATCGATTTTCAGGTCAACACCTTTTTCCTGAAATAAAGTAATAAACGGCATGCCCACATTCTTCATGAACAATTTCATGTTCAGTTCAACAGGGTGTATTTCCAGTTTGTCGGCTTCAATTTTGTTAAAATCGAGAATGTTGTTCACCTGTTGCAGCATATGGTCCGAGCAGTATTTGAGTATCCGGTAGTATTCGTCCTGCTGGGCATCCATTTGCTGTTGTTTCATCAGGTTAATAACGCCGATGATTCCGTTCAAAGGCGTCCTCAGTTCGTGACCCATCGTGGCAAGAAACTGAGTGCGGGAATCAATTATCTTTTGATTTTGTTCTTTAAGCTGATGGATATATTTTTTTTCGAAAAAGATATAAGATACTGCGAATATGATCGTCGATGAGATGGCGATCACATTATTTACAAAGGATAATTTGCCCAACTGGCTGGGTGTAAAAGGCTCGAGCGGTGTTACATTGTGACCGATTAGTATACAAGCCAGGAACGAGACAATGATGATACCGATATAGATAAAAGAATCCTTGTATTTGGTTTGTTTCAGGTCGACAATGATGGGTATAGATACCATCAGCGGGAAAAAGTAAAGATATTGGCTCGATTGAAGGCCCTCTATGGCCGCGGTTGAGACAAGCAGCGCACAAACAATAGTAACGATAAAAATAGTCAGGTTCTCAATATCGCCGTTATACTTTAACAAAAGAACCATCAAAATAGCGAAACAGAAACAGGCGCTTACAAAAGACGATACATAAAGGCCTATAAATGAGGTGTAAATAGACAAGGCTATGCCTGTAAAAAGCGTAGCGAGGCCAAGCTGATATGTCCTTTTTGATACATCCTTTATATCGAAATGGATGTTTATAGGCCGGTCATCAACTTTATTTATTCTACGGTATTTATTAGTAATATCCTTCATTATGGGCAATTGGGGCAAATCACCTCCTGCTTGAGCATGCAAAAATGCTATTTATGGTTTATACTTTAACGTATACAAGTGAAGAATCGTTATGTTTAAGCCAAGGAAAAAATAAATTATTGTATTTCAATGACTTGAAATGCCTGAATTTTAACTTTGGTCTTGCCCAGGGGCAGTGTTTTCTAAGCTATTTTATGCCCGTTGTCATAAGGGCAGATAATTGGAAAGGTATTTTTCCATCTTCGGATAATTGGGCAACCTTATCATGGAATTGCTCAGCAACTGTTTCAAATGCTGAAGGACCCTTAGTTACAATTTCTCTTCCCAATGGATGCTTTCTATAGAAACCTTCTACAACAAAATCAGGAGATGCAGTCCCCGATTTTAAGGATACTGTCTTTGATTCAGCATGTTTAAATCCCGCATCAATGAGCATATTTTCAAGCGTTTTCGGATCGTTCATTGCGAACGGGACTTTGAAACGCGTAATGTCTTCATCTCTGAAGTACGGAAGGACAAGATCATCTATCAATGCCTTAAATATCGGCATCTTCAGCGTATCGTCCCAGGTAAAGAACATGAATTTACCGCCTGGTTTTAATACTCTTAATATCTCTTGAAAACCTTTCTTTTTATCTGGCAAGAACATCACACCAAACTGGCATATTACTACATCGAAAGAGTTATCCGCAAATGAAAGCTTTTGTGCATCTTCAACCTGGAAGATAATCCCATTATTATTCAATTCGCGTTTGGCAATACCTAGCATGTCCGAGCTTATATCGGTAGCAAATAGCCTTACACTGGCAGGAAGCACTTTGCGTAAGTGCCGGGTAACACGCCCTGTTCCGCAAGCAATCTCCAGCACGGACGATACGTGCCCGGCATCAATTTGAGAAGCGGTATACTGACCATAAGGCTCAAAAAATAATGGACCGAGATAATGATCGTAGTTTTCCGCATCATCACTGGTAAACTTATACGCTTCTTTCTTTTCCATACAGTTGAGCTTTATATGACTTGAATGACCTTATTAACAAAGATTGGCAAGCTTGTAGGAAGCCTGCCAATCCACTTAAATGAAAATTTATTTTGCTTTTAATCTTATATATTTTTCTACGTTTACACGGTCTACCTTCAGGCTGTCTATTTTTTCAATGCCTTGCTGGATAAGGGTGTCGTTTTTTATAGTGACCGTAAAATCAAATTTGTTGTTTTCCCATTCGCGCTCATTGCAATAGTCAAGGTACTCGGTGTATTTATCACCATTTAAGGTATACCTGCCGCCGCCCGAGCTGTACATTGGTTTCTGCTGTTTCCCTTTGGTTAGATCGTGGTTCATGAAGGCAAAATGATCTGCATTAATGATCTTGAGAAACTTTTGATCTTTAGTATAATCAGTTACCACCGGCGCCTTACCTTTTTCGGTCAAAGTGCCCTGGAGCAATTGCCACGTGCCCTGGATGGGTAAGCTTTGTTCCTTTGGCGCACTTGCTGCGGTGCCAGTATTATTGTTGCAGGAAGCCAATAACGCTCCGGCTATAACAAAAAAAGTGAGTTTGATTTTCATTAGATTTTTAGGTTAAGTTGGAAGCTAAAAATAGTAATCTTTTGGAAAATATCTTTAGCTCCAACCGACCTTTTGCTGTCATTATTAGACAACTTTGGCTATAACTGATCTTATGGCTTCTAATGATTTGCAGAGAATTTGTATCTCCTCCTCCGTATTATAATAGTGGACAGATGCCCGCACAACACTTTCCAGGTGATTTTTCTCCATATAAATCAACGTCGATACTGCCTTTCCAGCAGTCACATTGATACGATCTTCGGCCAATCGGGATTTTATGGTCGCCGCATCAAAACCTTCGACAGAAAATGTAACTATACCGCATTGCTTGTCACCGAAATCATGAACGGTTACCCCGTCAGTTTGGGCGAGCTGTACACGCAGTAATGCTGATAAATATTGGATACGATCCCAAATTCTGTCCAGGCCGATATTCAAAGCATACTCTATTGCTTTCCCTAAACCAAGCGTAAGTGCCCGGTTCTTCTCATACAACTCATACCGACGAGCATCATTCCTCAATTGATAATCATTCAAGTTTACCCAATCGGTGGCATGATTATCCATAAATATGGGCTTGATTTGGTCCTGCACTTCTTTCCGCACATATAAAAAACCCGTTCCGCGGGGTGCCCTTAAATATTTACGCCCGGTTACTGATAGCATATCGCAGCCGATCTCTTTTACATCGATTGGCACATGCCCTGCACTCTGACAGGCATCCACCAGGTATAATAGGCTATGTCTGCGCGCTATTTTACCAATCTCGACGATCGGTATCATACACCCCGAAGTAGAAGCAATTTCAGTAACAGCTATTAGTTTGGTTTGTGGGGTTATCGCTTCTTCTAAGGCTTGCAGCGAAAAGTTTCCCTTCTCATCGTTTGGGATGACCTTCACTTTAACACCAAATTTTTTCTGCACATTTAAAAAGCCGATCAGGTTGGTCACATACTCCATTTCGGAAGTGATGATTGTGTCGCCCGTTTTAAAATCAATGCCATTAAATGCTATTCCCCAGGCTGTACTGGCATTTTCTGTGATAGCCACTTCATCAACATTGGCATTGATCAGCTTAGCAATTAAGGTATACACGTTTTCCAGTTGCTCACTGTATTTAGCCTCTGTTTCATAGCCCCCATAGGTCGATTCTTCATTTAGATAATCGATCATAGTTTTCACCACTACGTCTGATGGCAACGAAGCGCCTGCATTGTTAAAGTGAATTCGCTTTGCCGTGCCTCTTGTGTCCGCCCTGAATTGAAGTATTTCCTGATCTGTTAGTCTTGATGTTTCCATGTTCGGTGTCTACTTTAATTTATCGATACAAAGTAAAAGAATCTGACAATGACAAAACAGATACAGAATTATTATTTTTGACCATAACAGATTGATGAAAAAGGCATCCCCAACAACCGATAATGAATTCCTGTATGACCAGATCGTCGGCCGTATCGAAAAACAGATCAAACAAAATCTGCTTAAAACCGGTGAAAAGCTGCCATCTGTACGGGCATTAAGCCAGCAGCAAGGGATCAGCATTAGTACGGCCTATAAAGCTTATGCCGAACTGGAAAATATGGGTATGATCGAGGCCCGAACCAAATCGGGTTATTATGTCAAATTTTCTCCATCGGCATTTGCCAGGGCGCCGCAAGTAAATCCCCCATTGAAGAAGATCGAACAGGCCAGTGTGAGCCAGATGATCGCGATGGTAAATGCCAACATGTCTAAAGAAAATGTGTTGCGTTTATCGGCATCAGCACCTTCAATCAATTTAATACCGCTTGCCCGCCTCAACAAATCAATGACTGAGGCCATGCGTGCGAGCCCGTACGGAAATGTGAACTATGAGAATGTGCAGGGCAATGTTTCATTGCGTAAGCAAGTAGCTAAAAATGCATTTAACTGGGGCGGACAGATCACCGAAGACGATGTAGTAACCACACAGGGCTGCCTGGAAGCCTTGGTGTTTTGCCTGCGTGCCCTGACCAAACCAGGCGATACTGTAGCGATTGAAAGCCCTACTTACTTCGGCATTTTTAATGTGATGCTTAGCCTCGACCTTAACGTTTTAGAAATACCGGTTCTTCCTGAAACGGGCGTTGATATCGACTACCTGGAACAGGCAATGGATAAGGTAGATATCAAAGCTTGTTTATTCGTGACCAACTTCAGTAATCCGGTAGGCAGTTGCATGCCTGATGATCGCAAAAAACAGCTGGTCGACCTGATCACCAAACGACAGATCCCTTTGATCGAGGACGATATTTATGGCGAGATCTATTTTGGCAAAAGCCGACCGCGTACTTGCAAGAGTTATGATAAAGAAGGTTGGGTGATGTTGTGCTCCTCTGTTTCCAAATCACTTGCGCCCGGGTATCGGGTAGGATGGTGCATCCCCGGTAGATTTAAGGAGCAGATCATCAATATCAAAATGATGCATACCATCAGCTCTGCAACACCTACACAGGCGGCTATCGCTCATTTCTTCGAGACAGGCAGATATGATCTCCATATGCGCAATCTTCGCAAGGCATTGCATACACAAAGTCTGCATTATATGCAGGCTATTGCCACACATTTCCCAGCTGACACCAAAGTCAGCCGACCACAGGGTGGCTATGCACTATGGATAGAGCTGAATAAAAAGATAAACGCTTTTGAACTTTACCAGTCGGCAATAGAGCAAAACATAAGCATAGCACCCGGACAAATATTTAGCACCGATTCGCGCTTTACCAATTTTATGCGTATAAGCTTTGGCCTGACCTACGACGAACGCATGGAGCAAAGCTTCCTCCTGTTGGGGCAGCTAATAAAAGACCTTGAAAATGAATCCTGATCAGTCTTTTTTCTCTTTTGCCTTAGGAGCGTAGCCTCTGTCTACATCCAGGGTAAATGATGCTTCTGAAGCATCGCCGGCCTGGCGCAATAAGTCGATAGGCGGCGCGCTATCTTCGTTCGCAGAATCAAATTCTTCATTCAGACCATTGGAGTGTACATCCTGCTGGCTCAGCTGGTCGTCTGTTTCTGAATTATCAAAATCGTCAATTGGTAATTTATCATCGGGATTGATCATTGTCGTAGTGTTTTGTTGAGAATAAAGTTACAACACTTTCGGAAGTATACTGTTTATTTTTTTTCATAAAAAAGAAAGCCCTTTCTAAAACAGAAAAAGCTCAAAACCTGGGACCCAATTTAGTTTCTCCTGTTAAACAAAAAAGAAGCATAGTAAACCAGGGTAGCCAATGAGCTCAGAGCAGCTACCACGTAGGTCATGGCAGCCCACCAAAGGGCATCTTTCGCCTGGTCGTGTTCCTCGCGGGTCTGCATAACGCCGTAGTTGTTGTTTAACCATAATAGGGCACGCCGGCTCGCATCAAACTCTACCGGCAGGGTGATAAAGCTGAACAGCGTTACTAAAGCCAACGCAGCCACACCGATAGCCAGAACAAATGGATTGTGGGTGAAGAAAAGCAGCATCACGCCGATAAATAACGTCCATTGGGTTAGAGTAGATGCCACATTAATCACCGGTACCAATGCCGAACGCAGGCTTAACCAGGCATAGGCCTTAGCATGCTGAACGGCGTGGCCGCATTCGTGAGCGGCAACGGCAGCTGCGGCGACACTACGACTGTAATACACGTCCGGACTAAGGTTAACTGTTTTGTTAGCCGGATTATAATGGTCGGTTAACTGCCCTTCAACTGAGATTACCTGCACATCGTAAATATTATTGTCCTTGAGCATGCGTTCGGCAACTTCCTGACCGGTAAGGCCGGATTGCAGACCGATCTCGGCATAATGGTTAAACTTGCTTTTAAAACGCCACTGCACAATAAAGCTGACCAGCGCCACAATGATCATGAGGAACCAGCCAGAATTGTATCCTATTATAAATGATAAATGATTCATATTCTTGTTATTTACAAGGTGTATTTCAAAAAGTATTCCACTTGAATTTTTACATTTGAAAGTGGAACCATCATTTTCATACTGGGAACAGACGGCTTTTGTGGGTGATGCTGATGTGATCATCATCGGTAGCGGTATAGTGGGTTTAAGTGCAGCTTTGCACTTGAAGAGGCAGCAGCCTCAGCTGAAAGTTACGGTGTTGGAACGTGGTTTTTTACCCAGCGGCGCAAGCACCAAAAATGCCGGTTTTGCGTGCTTTGGGTCACTTTCCGAGCAGCTGTCTTACTTGAAACGCTCATCAGAAGAGGATGTTCTACGCCTGGTGGATTATAAATGGCGCGGCCTGCAACGGCTACGTGAAAACCTGGGCGATAAAAACATCGATTACCTGCAATATGGCGGCTATGAATTGTTTATGGAGAATGAGCAAGATCTGGCGCGGGAGAGCCTGGATCATTTAACATACTTTAACAATTTGCTGAAGCAGGTAATTGGGCATGCTGACATTTATGCAGTTGCCGATGCCAAAATAGCGGAGTTTGGGTTTAATAAAGTGCACGGAATGATCTATAATCCCTACGAGGGGCAAATCCATACCGGTAAAATGATGCGCACGCTGCTCAGTAAGGTATATGATCGGGGAGTTTTGGTTTTGAACCAATGCAATGTGGACGCTATCGAGCAGGAAGGTAACTATATCAAACTGAGAACCTCAAACGGTGACCTGAAAACCAATAAAGTAATTCTGGCAACCAATGCCTTTGCAGCGCAATTGTTTCCAAACTTAGATGTGGTGCCCGGCAGGGGGCAGGTGCTGGTAACCAAACCAATAGCAGGGCTGAAGATTAAAGGCACTTTCCATTTTGATGAAGGCTATTATTACTTCCGGAATATCGATGACCGGATTTTATTCGGCGGCGGTCGTAACATCGATTTCAAAAAGGAACAAACCTGGGATTTTGGGCATACGGAGGCAGTAAAAGATCAGTTGATAACCTACCTGAATGAAGTGATCTTACTCGGGCAGAATGCCGAAGTAGATTACTGGTGGAGCGGCATCATGGGCTTTGGTGAAGACATTAACCCGATCATACAGGAAGTACAGCCCAAGGTTTTCTGCGCGGTAAGATGCAATGGCATGGGTGTAGCAATGGGTAGTTTGGTTGGTGAGGAAGTCGCTAAGCTTGCGCTGGTTTGATTTCGAATTTTTTGTCATCCCGATTGCGCAGCGAGGGATCTTCTGCAATATGCAAGTCGAAGAGGAGACTTCAATCCCTCTTAATCTAATTTTAAAACAATTCGACCAATCGCTCCAAAGCCATTCCACGTGAACCTTTTATCAGCACAGTTGCATTCCTGATCGGTTTGGCTTTCAATCCCGCGATAGCATCCTCAACGGTACTAAAAAATATTGCTTCTGACTTTCGACTTTCGACTACTGACTTCTGCGAAACAAACTCTGCACCGATAAAAATCCGTTCGTCCACCGGCGTTTCCATTGCTTTTTTGATAATGGCTGCATGTTCTGCTGCTGATTCCTGTCCCATTTCGAACATATCGCCCAAAACCAGTACTTTATGTTTCGCTTCAATCTTTTCCAAATTCTCGATCGCTACAGTCATACTGCTTGGGTTGGCGTTATAATAATCGCATATCAAGGTGTTGGTGGCAGTTTGGGTAATTTGCGAGCGGTTGTTTTTAGGTTGATAACCGCTGATTCCAGCATTAATTTCTTCTGCACTTAATTTAAAATGGACACCGATACAGATCGCTGCCAGTATATTATCCAGATTATAGGCCCCGGTTAGCTGCGATTTTACTTCATAGTTTTCACCGGTCGCGTTGTTGGTCCACTGCAAAGTGAGATAAGGCGAGTTTTCCATAAGTTGACCTGAAACTAAATTGTCGAGGTCAATGCTGCCATAAAATATCACATTTTTCAATGAACGGGCATGTTGCATGGCCATCAAATCGGCACTATCGCTATTCACAAAAGTGACACCGCCGGATGCTTTCAGGTAGTCGTACAGCTCTCCCTTTCCTTTCTTAACGCCCTCCACGCCGCCAAAACCTTCCAGATGTGCTTTGCCCACATTGGTAATGAGGCCGTGAGATGGCTGTGAAATAGTACATAGCAATTCAATCTCCTTCTGATGATTAGCCCCCATTTCAATCACAGCCGCCTCGTGCAAGGCATTGATGGAAAGAATGGTAAGCGGCACCCCGATATGATTGTTCAGGTTGCCTTGTGTGGCATAAGTATTAAAATGCTGCGATAAAACCGCGTTGATCAGTTCTTTGGTGGTGGTTTTTCCGTTTGTCCCGGTTAGCCCGATCACAGGTATGGTTAGTTGACGACGATGATATCTCGCTAAATCCTGCAACGCGGCTAAAACATCTTCAACCAATAAATACCGGTCGCCTTTCTGATATTCCGGGTTATCGATTACCGCATAAGCTGCGCCGGATGCAATGGCCTGTTCAGCAAAGATATTAGCATCGAATTTTTCGCCCTTCAATGCAAAAAATAAACTTCCGGGGGCTATTTTGCGGGTATCCGTGCTGATGACAGGATGTTGCAGGTAAATTTGATATAATTGCTCGGTAGTGGTCATATTATTAAAGCTGTATGTGCGTTGTCATCCTGAGCCTGTCGAAGGATATGTGCGGTTAGGCCTTTACGCACACACTTCGAGTGCCTCAGTGTGACACCCCTGCTTAGTTAGTATTTCTGTTCATCCATCCAATCACTGCCCTGATCTCACCATAGCTATAATCCTGGCCTAAGACTTCTTTTAATGGTGATAGTCTATCGTATCCGTAGCTTTCTATAGCATCTTTTATTGCCGGTATCTTTTCTTTGTTTACAAATTCCAATACATTGATCTCGCCTGTCTGAATAAAGTAACTTAAATGTCCTTCAATCGTTGTCGTGGCAAGTCCGCGTTCTTTTGCTATCTCCTGTACTGTTTTACCAGAACGATACAAAGTAAACGTTTCTGTTTTGGTATCGGAAGAGCTAAGTTTTGTTCTTTTTTCGCGTCCCGGTTTCTGTACCCGTTGCACCGATTTCTGTTTAATGCGTGATGATAAGCCATTGTTAACAGAATAATCTTTAACCGGAACCAGGAATTCGCGGCCGTAGCGAGCCAGTTTAATATCCCCAAAGCCGGATATCAATCGTAATTCATCAAGTGTTTGCGGCAGAAAGGTTGCCATTTCCATTAAAGCTGCGTCCGAAATAATAATGTACGCCGGAACATTTTCATTCGCGGCGATATCTCGGCGGGTCAGCTTCAATTCTTGCAGCAGACCGGCTTCATATGGAATAATTTCTAGTTCTCTTTCTTCCGTGGTTTGTGAAGCGATCAATTCAACTTTTTGCTGCCCTTTCAAAACAGCATCACTTTTGTCGGTTAGCTTTAATACAGGATAGGCGTCATCCGTAACTTGTAAATAGCCCTGGGTAACCAACTCGCGCAGATAACGCAGCCAGTCAGCGCGACTGATATCAGCGCCAATGCCATACGTTTTTAGCTGTTTATGCTCTTCCCCTATTTTTTCCCTTTTGGAGCCTCTAAGAAAATCGATCACATAAGTATTACCAAATCGTTCTTTCAACCGTGCGACTGCTGAGAGCACTTTTTGGGCAATCAGCGTGGCGTCAAATTTTTGGTACTCGCTCAGGCAGACATCGCACGAGCCGCAATTATCCGGGAACGACTCGTCAAAGTATTGCATCAGGTATTGTCTGCGGCAGCTTTGTACCTGGCAGTACTTTACCATGTCATCCAGCTTTTTCAGCATGATAGTGGTTTGAGCTTCGTTCCCCTCAATTTTAGCAAAATACTGCAATTTGCTGGCATCACCGTAAGAGTACAACAACAAGGCATCTGAGGGCAGTCCATCGCGGCCGGCCCGGCCCGTTTCCTGGTAGTAACCTTCAATATTTTTAGGCAAATCAACATGCACCACATATCGAACATTAGATTTATTAATACCCATGCCAAATGCAATGGTGGCCACCATGATTTTAACTTCGTCCCTCAAAAAAGCTTCCTGGTTTCGTGCCTTGTCAGCATTGTCCATGCCAGCGTGATACGCTTCAGCCAAAAACCCGTAACTTTTTAAATCGGCAGCCAATTCTTCTGTCGATTTCCTTGAAAGGCAATAGATAATGCCAGAGTCTTCTTTTTTTTGATTTAAAAATGCGAGCAACTGTTTAAAAGAGTTCCTTTTGGGTACTACTTTGTAAGTAATGTTGGCCCGGTTGAACGATGAGACAAACTCAGCCGGGTCCTTCAGGTTCAATTTTTCAAGGATATCCTTGAGGGTGAGCTTATCGGCTGTGGCCGTAAGTGCTATAACCGGTATCCGGGGAAATTCAGTTTTTAAACCGGCCAGCATCAAATATTCAGGCCGGAAATCATGACCCCAATGCGAAATGCAATGCGCTTCGTCAATGGCGATCAGGCAAACAGGCAACGATTTTAAAAAACTGATCAGGTTGCTCCCTTGTCCAAACAAACGTTCTGGCGCAAGGTAAAGCAGTTTTATCTTACCTTTTTTAAGCTGATCGGCTATCCGTTGCTGCTCATCCGGGGATTGCGTCGAATTCAAAAAAGCGGCCGATATACCGTTTACGTTCAGACTGTCTACCTGGTCCTTCATCAGTGCGATCAGTGGCGAGATCACTATCGTGAGGCCGTTCATTAACACAGCGGGCAGCTGATAACATAAAGATTTTCCTCCGCCGGTCGGCATTAGTGCTACAACATCCTGACCGTCTAGAATACGTTGAATGATGGCTTCCTGCTGATGTCTGAACTCGCTATAGCCGAAATATTTTTGCAGTGCCTGTGTGGGTGTCATAGCTGTGGTATGCAAAGGTGCATATTTAATGTGAATAGGTTAGGTTAATTGATTGCTAAAATAATTAGTAAAATTGGAATTGCAAATAATTATTTGATTTTTATTTTTAGCTTAGTGTTTCTCAATATGCTAAAAAAGATATCTTTATCACTGCTTTGTCTTTGCCTTGTCTGTATTGCTTTTGCGCAGGAATTGCAATCCCCATCTGAATTTTTGGGATATAAACTGGGTTCTCAATTTACACCGCATTTCCGGGTTGCCGAATATTTTAAATATGTTGCGTCTGTTTCCAAAAACGTAAAATTGCAGCAATACGGAGCCACCAACGAGGGCCGTCCTTTATTGGCCATGTTCATTGCTTCCGATGAAAACATAGGCCGGTTGGATGAGATACGTCAGCATAATTTATCGCTTGCAGGATTAAGCAGTAACAATACCTCTTTAAGCAACGCGCCGGTCATTGTTTGGCTGAGTTACAATGTTCACGGCAATGAACCGAGTTCAAGCGAGGCAGCTATGCAGGCGCTTTATGAACTGTCCAATCCGGCCAATAAACGTACGCAGCCCTGGTTCAAAAACACGGTGGTGGTGATTGACCCCTGCTTAAATCCGGATGGCCGTGAGCGATACATCAACTATTATAATTCAGTAAAGGGTGTTGCTCCTAATGCTGATCCTACTTCACGTGAACATTCTGAACCATGGCCGAGCGGACGAGTAAATCATTATTACTTTGACCTGAACCGCGATTGGGCGTGGCAAACACAAAAGGAAACTAAGGCAAGGGTGGCGCTTTATAATGAATGGCTGCCACAAGTGCATGTTGATTTTCATGAACAGGGTTATAATGCGCCTTATTATTTTGCTCCGGCCGCCGAGCCGTTTCATAAAGACATTACGCCATGGCAAAAAGAATTTCAAACCATTATCGGTAAGAATAACGCCAAATATTTTGACCAGAATGGCTGGATGTATTTTACCAAAGAGGAGTTCGACCTGCTTTACCCGTCGTACGGCGATACTTATCCCATATATAATGGCTCGATCGGTATGACTTATGAGCAGGGTGGCATCGGTGCCGGTTTAGCTATAACTACAAGGAGTGGTGACACACTCACGTTGGCGGATAGGATCACTCACCATCTTTCAAATAGCCTCAGTACGGTAGAAGTCGTTTCGGCAAATGCCTCACGGGCTTTAAAAGAGTTCAAAAAATATTATGACGATAATCGCGCTAATCCTCCGGGTGAGTATAAAACCTATATCATCAAAAATGATAACCCGGACAACATGGCGATTCTGGCCGAACTGCTACATAATAATGGTATCAAATTTGGCCATACCGGTAAGCGTTATGCGGTAGGGTTTGATTACGTCAATGGGAAAATGGCAGAGTTGTCTATTGACCCGAATGACCTGGTGATCAGCGCCTATCAACCCAAAGCTGTATTATTAAATGTATTGCTTGAACCAAGAACTTTTTTAGCTGATTCGAATACATACGACATCACGGCATGGTCGCTACCCTACGCTTATGGCTTAAAAGCATATGGGCTGAAAGAGTCTATTAAGCCCGAAGAAACTAAAGCAGCGATAGAAAATATAGGGCCGAATGTTGCCAGGGGAGAGGCTTATGCTTATGTAGCGCCCTGGCGGTCGGTTTTTGAGGTGAAGTTTTTAACCGAGCTATACAAGAAAGGAATAAAGGTCCGCTGTTCACAGGCTACGTTTGAGGTCAGTGGACAAAAGTTTGCGCCGGGTTCGTTGATTATTACCCGTGCCGGTAATAATTTCGGCGACTTTGATGATAAAGTTAGGGCATTAGCAAAAGATTGTCATGTGACATTATCTGTATTGAAATCGGGTTTTGTGGATAAGGGAGCCGACCTGGGCTCAAGTGCGATCAAGCCATTACATCAACCAAAAGTGTTGCTGGTATCAGGCGAAGGAAGCTCATCAGAAGCGACGGGTGAGATATGGCATTTTTTTGATCAGGAAATCAACTATCCGCTAACCATCGTCAAGTATCGTGATCTGAGCCACGAACGCATTAATGATTTTGATGTGATTATATTCCCCGACGGTTATTATGATGATCTTCCGGTTGAAAGGCTGCAAAACTGGGTGCACGACGGCGGTAAACTCATCGCTATGGAAAATGCGGTTTCATTCCTTGCCGATAAAAAAGGATTTTCAATAAAAAGAATAGCTGACAAGCGGGATACCAGTTCAAAGAACAAAGATGACCTGGTAAAAGCTTATGCTGACAGGGATCATGATGCGATCAGGTCAAATGTGCCAGGCGCTATTTACAAAGTAGATATGGATAATACTCACCCACTGGGCTTTGGTTTACAGAAATATTACTTTACGCTAAAACTGAACGATGCACTATATAACTATTTAGGTGATGACGGCTGGAATGTAGGCACCATTAAAAAGAATGGTTATGTAGAAGGCTTTGTCGGCCAAAAGGCGAAGGAGAAACTGAAGGATGGATTGTTATTTGGCGTTCAATCAAATGGACGGGGATCAGTAGTTTACGTGGTAGATGATCCGCTTTTCCGGAGCTTCTGGCAAAATGGTAAACTGTTATTTAGTAATGCCGTATTTATGGTGGGACAATGATCAGTTTGCAGTATGCTGTTTACAGTTAGCAGCAATTGGCCAATTAAAAAGCAGTTTGCAATGTTTTTCAACTGCAAACTGCTCACTCATAACTGCAAACTGCAATTAATTATTCCCCTTCACTCTTCCGTTAAGATCATCAGCGCCGCTTTGGTGTTGGCGGGCCCTTATTTTGGTGCTTCCAAAGTTGTAAGTAAATGTTAAGCGGGTTATTCTCGATTCGCGTCTTTGGCGGATATCAAAGTCAACCGATCCGTAATTGCTGGTTACATCATTGCGGCGTGTATTGAATATATCGCTCACCGAAAGTTTTAAGTTTGCTTTCTTGTTGGCAAAGGAATGACTCAAACCGGCATCAACAGAATATTGTGGTTTTACATAGAACAATCCATAGGTTAAAGCCGATTGATAGTTACCTGTTACTTCGAATTTATATCCGGTCAATGGTTTAAATGTTTCGGTTGCCCTTACCTGGTAAGCGGCCTGGCCTCTATCAAGGTTGCTTCCTTCCAGGTTGTTTGATTTAAAGCCGAGGTAGAAAGCTGTTGCATTAATATTGCCATCCCACCATTTGGTAATGGTATAAGGGGCATACAGGTTAGCATTATAAGCGTTTTGAACCTGCAGGTTCTGCTGTGTTACGAAGGCAACCTTTGTAGCAGGATCGGTTCCGGGAACCTCAGTTATCACATCGGTAGTGCGGCTATAGCCTAAAGTCAAAGTAATGCTCTTATTATAGGTATAGTTGAACTCGAAATTATCAGTATACTGCGGTTTCAGATAAGGATTGCCTTTTTGGTAGGTATACGGATCGAGGTGATACACAAACGGGTTCAGATTATCATACTGCGGACGGTCGATACGGCGGCTGTATGATAAGCTGAATTCATTTTTATCATTGATCGTATGATTAACAAATACACTTGGGAAGAAGTTAAGATAATTTCTTGGTATACGCTGAACGACATTCATTGAATCGCCAACTGCGTTTGATTTGGTGTATTCTGCTCGCATCCCTACCTGTACCGACGTGTTTTTAAACTGCCTGTTTAAATTAAGGTAACCGGCTGTTATTTTTTCATCATAAACAAAATGGTTGACGCTAGTGTCGGGCGCACCCTGAACAGTAGTTTGCTGCAGGTTATTATCTGTTTTTACATCACTGTATTTAAAACCGGCTTCCAGTTTAACAGATTTGGTCAAAGGCTTCGCATAATCAACTTTGGCGGTATGGATATCGATATTGGATGGTGTCAGGTTACCTAAAAATCCCTGAGGGTGCTGTAAGCTGCCGTCTGCAAGGTAGAAATCAGTTATATATTGTGCATTCGAGTTATTTCTGAATCTTGAATAATCCAGGTCGGCACTGATCTGTTGTCCCGCTGTATCGATTTTATAGGTATCGTTCAGGTTGACTGCAAAGTTTTTATAGGTTTGATGAATGCCTGAAACGGTCCGCAATGAAGAATCGACAGTGTTAAAATTCTTACCTATATAAGTACGGTTGTCGTTATTGTCGTCTTCATTGTTAAAATAACCGTTCACCACAAAACCGATGGTGTTTTTGGATGACAGGTCATAGTCCATCCCAAATCGATAACTGTTATTATGATTATTGGTAGTTAATGGGCTGAACTGGTTAAAGTAAGTTTGTTTTCCGGCGGTATCGGTAATGATACGCTTGATATCAATGTGCTGTATACGCTTGTTGTCGTTATGACTGAATGTGCCGAATACATTCAAATTACCTTCTTTGTGATTTAACTGCAAAGTTTCGTTATCCTTCCAGAAAGCACCATAAGCTGTTCCCAGGGTAAGGCTTCCATTGGTACCTGTTTGTTTGTTCTTCTTCAGTTTGATATTGATAATACCAGAATTACCTGCTGCATCATACTTTGCAGATGGGTTGGTAATGATCTCTATTGACTCGATGGTATTACCATCTGTCGACCGTAAAAGTGTTGCTAGCTGTGCGGCAGTTAAATAGGTCAGCTTATCGTTAAGCATTACTGTTACACCTTGTTTACCTTTAAGGCTGATGTTATCGTCCTTATCAATGCTAACTCCCGGCGCTCTTTCGAGTATATCCATAGCAGAATTGCCTGCAGCAAGTGGACTGTTGGCCACGTTTACCACAGTGCGGTCTATTTTTCTTTCTATTAATGGTTTTGCGGCAGTTACATTAACCGTATTCAAATTGTGTGCATTGGGTTGCATTTTTAACTCAGGCACAGTAACTGCGCCGTTACTGGCTACGGTGATTGGCTTGCTTACCGCTTTCTGATATCCAACGGTAGTCGCTTTAATAACATAGCGGCCTTGTTTAATATGGTCGAAAGAGTATACACCCTGCTCATTGCTGATAGCGCCTTTTACGATTGTTGAGTCCTGCGCATTTAATAAGCTTGCAGTAGCATACATCATTGGTTTGCCCTGCTCGTCGAGTAATGAGCCCTTAACATTTGCTGATGGACCAGCGCTTTGTGCCTTCGCGGCCCCCATTGCCACTATCAGGACCAGCAGACTTAGATATATTTTATGGATAAGTGTTTTCATTATGTTATGTTTTGTAAAAATTCGGCAAAAAGCCATCCCGTAGAGGGTTGGCCCTCTTTTTTAAAAGGTTAATAAATTTGTTTCAGCTTACCGGTTATCTAACCGAAATTTTGGATAGGCAACAGGGTGTTAATAGTTCATTGGCATAGACGGTTTTATTTTGTAGTTCTAAATTTCAGGCAATACCTATCCCGTTAAAGAGTATTCCTCTTTTTTCGAAAATCATCAAAAAATAGGGTTTAGCTGGTAATAGCCCGTGTTTTGTTTATTTTATATTAAGATGCAATAACCCCCGTGAAGGTTACAGGCAGTTTTAGGTTTTTCCGTGAAAGGTGATATTTGCATAGGTGAACGGCCTGTTTTCGTCGGTGAATGTCATTTAAAATTTTTCAACTCAGGTACTATATTGGATATAACATCTTTAAACAACGAGAAGCCACCATTGTTAGTTTTGCTGTCAGGTTCTTGTGCCAGCTGTATTTTTTGCCGGCAACCTTGGACATTGTTCTTGTCACCTATATCATTATAGGTATGTTTATCATATAAAGGCAACATAAGCCCGCATATCAATAGCAGGCTTATGTATCTGTTTACCGGTTTCATTTTTTTAGCCTTTTAGTGCTATCGCTCAAAAGATGTTTATTTAAAACAGTATCGGTTACCATGGTGTCAACCTTACACTGTAATCCGTTGTCGGTCATTATAAAGGTGGCTTCGTTTAATTTGTTTCCATCGCGCTTGTTGAGCTCATTACATTCATAAATATTTATGTTCGCTATATTACTCAATTCACGATCTATAATGACCTTGGCATTCATAGGAAGCTTTAACGTAAGCGAAACTTCCTCATCGTGCCACAGTTCCTCATTTTTCGGATAAAACCTTTCATCAAACTTTATTAAACTATCCTGCTGCGTGAAGATGTATTTAATGTTACGCGAATTATTTAAAGCTGCGTCATAGGTCCTTCCTCTTGCATGATACGATTCTACTAATACTGGTTGATCGATATCGCTTTTTTCGATATTCAAATTCACGCGCTTATGATAGTGGTCGAAATCATTATCCTCATCATCGGTGATCTTCATATTGGGTGAAAGACTTTTGATATTTAATCGGGCACTATCCTCGGCGGTGAAATATTTAAGATCGTTAAGCTTCAAATAATAGGTATTTTTTTTACCGGGTTTCAGATTAATGGTTTCGCTGTAGCTGGCGGATGAGCTGAAGTCTGCTGCTATCCTGGTTACATCATAAACAAAAATGGCAATGGCGAATAGCCAGATAACCAATATGGTGGTACCGGCCGATCTGCTAACTGACCCGGTATTAAATATACCTTTTAATGTAAGGAGTATGAGACTCACTAAAGGTACAGCCACCACTATAAAACCGGCCGTATAAATATATTCAGGGTGATGGTGTCTTAACAAACCATACGGCATATCATGGAATGGGGCAAATTGGCCAAATCCAATCAGCGCCACAAATGCAACAATAAAGAATACTAATGCACTGAAGCAGCATAACAGGATAAATAACCCGATCAGCTTGAACAGGATCTTACCAGCACCATTAAAAAATGTCCCCAGGTGATAAAGGAAGTCGCCGATAAAATCGCGGGTTTTATAAACGAATGGTTTGGCTTCATGCTTTAAGTTTGAAAAATTATCGCGCATTGAACCCATCTCCTCTTCAAAGTTTCTCTTAAAACCCTGCAGGTTGAGCTTTTCACCCTTCATCACCATTCGGTCTGCACGGGTAACTGCTTTGGGTATTACTATCCACAGTATAATATATAGGATAATACCAGTGCCTCCAGCCAACACGATCAATGCAAAAGCCAGGCGGATCCAAACCACATCTATATCAAAGTAGTTGGCGATGCCAGAGCACACGCCAGCAATAAGGTGATCGTCCGGATCGCGAAACAGGCGGCGGGTAGCGCCATTATTATAATAGGTATCGGTAAATGATGGCTCCGTATCCTGTTCCGACTTTTCAAAGTCTGCAACGGTTCCCATTTGCTCGATGACTGATTTTACATCCTGCTCAATAATAACCTGTTTGTGCTCATTGGCCAGAATGTCATTAAACATCTCGGCAATACGGTTTTCAATGTCGGTAGTGATCTCCAGGCTATCGTCCGAATTCATAAAATGACGTTTTACATCCGTCATGTAATTCTTTAGTACTTCGTATGCATCCTCTTCTATATGAAAAACGATGCCATTTATATTGATGATAATTGTTTTATTCATGATCTTGGTATGCTTAATTATTTACTTTCCTGTCTCCTATAGATGTTTGTACCGCGTACGCCAGCTCCTGCCAGGTCTTATCGAGCTGTTCCAGCACTTTTCTTCCTTCGTCCGATAAGACATAGTACTTTCTTGGTGGCCCGGATGTTGACTCGACCCAGTTATAACTGAGCAGTCCATTATTCTTTAAACGGGTTAGTAGAGGGTATAAAGTCCCCTCGACTACGAGCAACTGGGCTTTCTTTAATTCGGCAATGATGTCCGAAGCATATATTTCGCCCTTTGCTATTGTGGAAAGAATGCAATATTCCAAAACACCCTTCCTCATTTGGGTTTGTGTATTCTCAACAATCATACAACAAAGATATATGTTTTAAATTGTATTATGCAATACATAGTACTAAAATTATTAATTTTAATCGAAAAAAGTCGGTTATGTAAAAAAAATTAGGGTTTTTGAAACAAATTATTTGACTTTTTAAGAATCTAATACTACTTTTAGCTTTAATTAACTATTAACTGATCTTATTATTAACGAAATGAAAAAACTTCTACTAGTAAGTTTGTGCTTTCTGATGTTATGCGTAACGCAGGTTTTTGCACAAAACCGTACGATTACTGGTACGGTTAAGGCCAAGGACGATGGCCAACCCATTCCGGGAGCTACAGTAAAAATCAAAGGTTCGAATACTGGTACCCAAACAGACGGAGCAGGTAAGTTTTCTATTTCCGCAGGAAATGGAACTGTGCTTGTTTTTAGTTTTGTTGGTTACGCTCCGCTCGAACTGACTGTAGGTAGCGGCAATACTGTGAATGCAGTGCTGTCCCCTTCTTCAAAACAACTGACCGAAGTGGTGGTAACCTCGTTCGGTATCCAGCGCCAGGCAGCTTCGCTGGGTTATTCAACCACTAAAGTTACCGGAAACGATGCTAACCTTGCAAAACCGGTAAGTGTTGCAAATGGTCTGACCGGTAAAGTATCCGGACTACAGATTAACACGATCAACGCCGGCCTTTTTGCGCCAACACGTATCACTCTGCGCGGTAACAGGTCATTGACCGGTAACAACCAGCCGCTGATCGTAGTTGACGGTTCGGTATACTACAGCGATATCAGCACCCTGAACCCTGAAGACATTCAATCTTACGATGTATTGAAAGGCTCCAGTGCGTCTGCGGTGTACGGTTCTGATGCTTCAAATGGTGTGATTGTGATCACTACCAAACACGGTGCAAGAAAACCAAGTGTAACGGTTTCTACCACAGTTGACGTTGAAAATGTTTCATATATGCCGAAACAGCAAAGTCAATTCGGTAGTAATGGTGGTGAAAATTTCGTTGACGACTTTAGTAAATTTGGAAATTTTGACGCCAGCGGTAATTATATCCCTTACTATCTGCCTTACGAAAATCAAAGCTACGGCCCTTTGTTCAACGGTAAACTGGTGCCACTTGGCCGCCCGCTTCCCGACGGTACTATCGAGATGGTGCCGTATGCTCCCGTTAAAAACCAGAAAAGAGATTTCCTGAATACAGGTTACACTACGCACTATAACTTTTCTTATGATGCCGGCGACGAGACAGGAAGTATCCACATGTCAGCGCAAGATATCAATAGTAAAGCAGTTATGCCGGGTGATGTAGGCCGCAGGGACATCTTCCGTATTGGTGGCGACAAGACCTATGGTATCTTTTCGGCTACCTATGGCGCTACATACACTCACCTTGACAAAAATACAACTAATACCGGAGCAGTGTATGATGATTTGCTCGAGTCGCCGCTCTTCGTTCCTATTAAAGACCTGAAAGATCCTAGCAGCAAGTATGGTAACCCGGATACTTATTATAATGACTATTATTACAGTCCGGGCCAGATCATCAAGAGTACAAGAAACTTGAATGCTGAAAACGATATCAATGCTAACTTAGCGTTAAAATTAAAACCATGGAAATGGCTGAATTTAACTTATCGCGCGTCTTTGGACAACATACAGTCACGCAATCAGCAGGAATTTTCAGGGGTTACCTACAGTGCCTTCTCAAAAAGCAATTCCGAGATCTGGTATCCAGATCCTAATGGTACCGGTACTATCATAAAGAATCCTAATGACGGTGCAGGGACGAAATATTCAGCAACAGATGCGCTACCTTCTTATGGCGTACAGAACTTTAATAATATGTTGCTTACTTCTGACTTCCTGGCAAACTTCAGTACCAAGCTTACAAAAGATTTCAGCTTTGACGCCACTGCAGGTATTTCCTATATGGATAATAAAATATCATGGGACAATATATCTCAAACGGCCCTGTATTTTACTCCGTACAATGTCCAAAACTTTGCTTCAACCCCAAGCTTAACCAACTTTACGGATGAAGCCCGTAAGCTGGGATATCTTGGCGAAGCCACTGTGGGTTACAAGTCCTTTGTATTCGTGCATGGTTCATTCAGAACAGACTTGGATACCAGGTTATCAAAGGCTAACCGCTACATCCCTTACTATGATATAGACGGTTCAGTAGTGCTGAGCGAGTTGTTCAAAAGCATTACTGAAAACGGCGTGTTAGATTTTGCAAAAGTACGGTATGCACACTCTTTAACCGGTAACGTTTCTGCGTTGGCAGCCGGTTCACAATATATCGCTTACGGCGCTTACCAAACTATGGCTACCTATGGTTTAGCTGGAGGTTTCCCTTATTCAAGCTCAGGCCTTGGAGGGTATTCATTGAATCCAACTATTGCCAATCCCAATATCAAACCTGAAAAGATCAGGGAAGATGAAGTTGGTTTGGATTTAGGGTTCTTAAGCGACCGTATTACATTAGGCGGTTCTTATTATCAGTCGACAACTAAAGATGGTATCGTTTACGCATCTGTATCAAGGGCTTCAGGTTTTAGCCAGGCATTAGTCAACGCCGCCAACTCCGAAAATAAAGGTTTAGAACTTGACCTCGGTGGCACTATTATAAAACATGGCGGTCTTGAATGGTCAATGAAGGTTAACTGGACTCACCAGACCAGCAAAGTTAACAGCATTGTTTCCGGCGTAAGCGCCCTCAACGTAGGTAACAATTCTTATGCGGTAGTAGGATATGCTTATCCGCAGTTGGAGGTTTATGATTGGAACAGGGATCCTGCAAATGGTAAAGTTATTGTTGATGCCAATACAGGTCTGCCAACCAGGGCAAGTAAGCTGAGCATTCTTGGCCAGACCAACCCTAAAGACATAGTTGGTATTACCAGCAATTTGAAATATAAGAATTTCAACTTCACTATGACCTGGGATTATCGTGCCGGTCACAAAGTTTATGTATCAGACCTTGGTACTACACTTGACCATAGCGGTACAAGTATTACTTCTGTTGTTGCAGGCCGTCAGCGTTTCGTATTCCCGAACTCAGAATATTTGAATTCGGCCGGACAATATGTTCCAAATACCAATGTTGAGGTAGAGGATGGTAACTTTAACTTTTGGCCAACTTTATATCAAAGCGTAAGAGCGAACTATGTAATAAGTGCTGCAGCATGGAAATTAAGGGAAGCTTCTATTTCTTACAACATTCCAAAGAAATGGCTTAATGAGGCCCGCTTTATTAAAGGCGCAACCATTGGTGTTTCAGGCCGTAACCTGTTAATGTTTGTTCCGTCAACCAACAAATTTACTGATCCTGAATTTGCCAATGATACCGGCAATGGTGTAGGTACATCTGGTTTGGGCCAGCTGCCGCCAACAAGGATAATCAGCGGAACATTATCTGTAACTCTTTAAGAATTATGAAAATGAAAAAATTAACGATATTTAAACGAAAAGGATACATCGCCTCGCTTTTCGCGACAGCGATGTTAATAGGGACGTTTGGTTGTAAAAAGGGTACGTTTGACATTAATAAGACCAACCCAAACAGCCCTACTTCAGTACCTCCTAGTTATGCTTTAGCAGCTTCCCTGGTGGGTACTGCCAACCTGATGTTCGCTAGTAATAGCGATCAAGCAAACAACTGGATGGGATACTGGACACAGAGTGGTGGTTATACGGCAAGTACCGAGTATGTACAGTACCAGTTAACAAGCGGCACCGGGCAGGGAAACTGGGATAATGCCTTCACTAACCTGAGTAACTATCATGCCATGCTTACAAATGTTGGAACAGCTGCTCCATTGGCCAACTATAGGGCAATAGGCATGATCATGACTGCATTTGTGTATCAGCGTATAGTCGATTATTATGACAAGGCTCCATATATCGGCGCCCTTGTTCCGAACAATAAGTTCAATTATCCTTATACGGATGGCGGAACAATCTATAAGGCTATCACCGCCAAAATAGACTCGGCTATTGCGATCATTAAAGCCAACCCTACGGCTGCGTCGCCAGGCAGAAGCGATATCATTTTCAACCAGGCGGGTAATGCTGATGTAGCGACCGAAATGGGTTTGTGGGTGAAATTCGCTAATACCTTAAAATTGAAGATCCTGATGCGCCAAACCGAACAAAGCTCAGGCGGTTCATTAGGCGATGCCGGTGTAAAAGCTGCTTTAGCAGGTTATCAAACAACCGACTTTTTAGGTATTGGTGAGGATGCAACAGCTAATCCAGGCTATTCAAGCGCTTCTAATGCACAGCTGAACCCCATGTACTGGGAAGTGGTTGCTGATGCAAATGGCGCTCCTGGTTATAGCGAGAAGTACTTCAGAGCCAATGCATTGGCGGTTAACTTTTACCAAAGCCATAAGGACCCGCGCGATGCTTATTTTTACTATCCGAACGGTCAGACTCCTCCTGTGATAAGGGGCCGTGTATATGGAAGTAACAATGGCACCGAGTCAAATACTTTGATCTCCGCTATCTCTGCATTTGGCAAAGATGCAAGCGGTGCATATAATGGCCCGACTGTAAGTTCACCAATTATCATAGCTGCAGAAAGCTTGTTTTTACAGGCGGAAGCCGCACAACGCGGTTATATTACAGATCAGGCTGCATCTGCATTATATAATTCAGCTGTTTCTGAAGCTTTCCGTTTTGTTGGTGTTACGAATTACAGCGCGGCAGCAACCACCTATACTTCACAAGCTGACCCGCTGACGAACTTTGCTGCATCCACCAACCCGATCCAAACGATCATTACTCAGAAATGGGCTGCATTGAATGGTATAGATCCGCTTGAATCATATAGCGACTACAGAAGGTTAGGTATACCTTCGGTTGGTGTATCTATTTATCTTGGCAACCAGGCCGTGCATATACCTTTCCGCCTGCCATACCCAACAAGCGAACTGAACTATAACAAAGCTAACGTACCGGATGGCGGTACTGGAATAGAATCATTGACTTCTCAGATATTCTGGATGCCGAGCAATGCAAGTACTTTTAGATAATAATTAAATCAGATAGAAATGAAAAAGATATTCATATTTATATTGGCGATTACGGCGGTTTCGCTCACGTCCTGCCTGAAGGACAAGCCCAACACCGATTTTTCCTCTATAGGGACGGTACTTGAACTACCCTGGTCGGGATTACAATATTTTAGCAAGGATGCAGTTACCAGTAGCTCAGATACAGTGGTGCTGAAATTCGGTGTAAACATAGCATCAGCTAAAACATTATCCACTGCCACCAATTACACCATAGCTGTTGACTATGCATTAATGACCGCTTATGAAGCTACAAATGCAACAGTAGTATATGACCAAATGCCTACAGGTTCTTATACTATCAGTAAGACAACAGGTACCATTCCGGCAGGAAAACGTTTAGATTCAATAACAGTAACTGTATATAGAGCGCTTCTTGATCCGTCAAAAAGTTATATGCTGCCAATTAAGTTGGCGAGTACTTCAAACGGTATCCTCAGCGGTAATTTTAATGCGCATTATTATCACTTTATTGGTAACGATTTTGCCGGTGCTTATACCTGGGATTATAGAAGATGGCAGAATGGTACAGGTCCTGGTCCAGGCATTATACCTTCACAAAGCACTGCTGGCATTCCTCCAGACATCACAGGACTAGGGCAATCAGGTACAATACTTCCTATTTCACCAACTGAATTTCAAATGCAAACAGGTTATAATGGACAAGGCGTAAATTACGATGTTACATTTACCAGAACGGTTGATCCAACTACCCATATCGTAAGCTATTCAAACTGGAAGGTTCAGTTCTTGCCTGGTGATATCGCGAAATGGACTGCTGCCGGTATAACTAACATGGTACCACCTTCGTTCACGATCCCTCCTCCGGCAACAAGTAATGATCCGAAAATATTCGAGTTGAATTATGTTTCGGGTGGAGCTTTTGGAAGATATATTGATGATACTTATCATAAATAAATCGAGAAGTTTTCAGAAGAAATGCCCCAGGGAACTGGGGCATTTCTTTTTAATAGTATTCCCTCATATAGACCTCAAAACAAACAAATGATAGTGTTAGGAAGCCCATGATTTAAAATAGCTTTTCAGCATAGTTATACAATAGATATTATCACCGATATTTTTAGTTATTGCATTTGTATTTGTTCAATTTTTTTTATTTTAGTTAATTAAAATTTCATCATCATGAGAAAGACATTAATTCTAACCCTTATCGTTTCCTTGAGTTTTACTGCGCTGGTAAATGCTCAGGAACTAAAAGTAAACGGCACCGTGAAGGATAGTAACGGTAATTCCGTTTCGCTGGCTTTTGTGCAGGACAAAAAAAATAATACTGCCACACGTACAGATTCTACTGGTAAGTTTTCGTTGGTTACCAGCCCCAATGCTAAACTATATGTCTCGTCTACCGGATATAAGTTAAAAGTGGTTGATGTGAAAGGCAAAGAAGATATAGCAGTTATTCTTACCGCCGACAAGAGTGACAATAGTACTGATAATAAAGCGCCTGCGCCGGGCACCTCCAATTCGTTCAGTGATTACACGGCAGGCGCAAGTGGCAGCATGCTTTATACCAGTGGAGTGGCCAACGCTTTGCTGCCCACATTTAAGTATACAGAAGCGACTCATGGCAGCCGTTACCTTTTTAATGATTGGGTTGGCGGATATGTAATTAGTCCTGAGGATTCGGTTTATAAAAATCCGAAATATGGCTTTAGCTATGATAAGATGAGCGGGGCACTCCTAATGACACAAGATAAAACAACGGCGATAGAAATTGATAAGTCAAGAATAAAGAGTTTTACACTATTTACGCCGCTTAACCAGCCCGAAACATTTGAATATGTGCCTGAGATAGACAAAACACGTTATCCTCAAGTTTTAGAGAACGGCAAGAAATACAAAATATATAAACTGACAACGACTACATTTGTTAAGAACAACTATCGTACAGACGGAATGACATCATCTGGTAATAATTACGATGAATATGAGGATGATAATACCTATTTTGTGTATAATGTTCAAACCAAGCAATTGCACAAATTTGCATTAAAAAAGAAAGCAATAAAAGCAGCATTTGCTTCAGACGCTGATAAGGTCAATGCATTTTTCGAGTCAGAAGATGGTGAGATTGATGATGCCTTTTTAAGAAAACTAGGAGCAAGTTTAAATCAATAAATTTAATCTGCAGAATATAAAACCGGCTCTGGTATTAATCAGAGCCGATTCTGTTTTTAGGATAAATTACTTTTTATCCACGCTGTATTTTCCCGGGCCTACAAATAATAACCCCGCAAACATAATCGCATCCTCAATAGCGTGCGAGGCGTTCATAAGGCCACCTTGAGGGCCGGTTTGGTGCAGGTGAAACAATGCCGCTACTATAAGATCAATTAGTAATAGCAAACATACCGGTCTGAATGCAAGGCCAATGATCAATAAAAAGCCGCCCACTGCTTCCGTCAGTGCAGCAATAAGGCCCCATACAACGGGCCAGAAGTGTATTCCTACCACAGCAGTTGCGCCACCTATCATTTCCCACGTTTTTACGCCGCCTTGTAATTTGGGAAAGCCATGATAGATGAACATGATGCCGAGTCCGACGCGAATGATTAATAAGCCGAAATTTTTGTAATTGCCTAAATTGCCGAAAAGTGCCATTTTTAGAGATGAAAGGGTCAGTTAATTTGTGATTAATTTTTATAAAGTTATTTACAAAAAAATCAATTCTAAAATAACAGTCTATTAAATTTAAAGTAAAAGCGAAAAATCAGGCGATAGTATAGTTTGCTGTAACCTGTGTTTTGTCTACTTTAAGCGTAAGGCTCCGGCCCAATATCAAAGATTGATTGTCGGGGATATGCCCGGCCGGAAAATCAAAACAGACAGGGTAATCATAATCTTTCACAACATCCATGATGATTTCAGGAACAGTTTGCCCAAAAGGGATGTCGTTATCCTTCAGATCTGTAAAGCCGCCAACTATTAAACCCGCCAGGTTTTTCAGTTTCCCGGCACGGTCCAGGGCGCGTATCATCCGGTCAATAGAATACATATATTCACCTACATCCTCTATAAATAGTATTTTCCCATCATAGCTGTAATCAGATACCGACCCCAATATCGATATTAACAGGCTGAGATTACCGCCAACTACAACCCCGATTGCTTCTCCCGAACGGTTTAGGTCGTGCGAATTGAACTGATAGCTTACCTCCTCGCCAAATAGCGCTTTTCGCAGCGTATCCAGCGAGTATTTGGATGCATCAGGAATATTCACCGGCATTTGTCCGTGTATAGTCTGGGCTTGGTAATTGGCAAAAAGATGAGCGTGCAATACGGTTATGTCACTGAAGCCAACGACCCATTTAGGATTAACAGCAAACCTGCTGAAATCAATTTTATCAATTATACGAACAGTGCCATATCCGCCGCGGGCAGCTATAATTGCCTTTATGCTGTCGTCATCAATAAATCCCTGCAGATCCTTCGCTCTGAGTCCATCATCGCCTGCAAATTGATGGTAGGATGCATTGACTGTGTCACCTATCACAACTTCCAGTCCCCAGGATTTTAATAAAGCAGTAGCATCATCCATCGGTTTAGGCAACTTTTTAGCCGGACAGGTGATAGCGATTTTATCACCTTTTTTCAAGTATGGAATTTCTTTTGGTCCAAATGCCCGAAAGTCGGCAAGTCCGGAAACAGATTCAGATTTGTTCGTCATAGAAAATAAAACCTTTATGGCTTGTAAAAAGACAAAAATTCTTTCGGACTTTCGGTCTTCCCGTCTTTCCAACTAAAATGAATTATCTTTGCACTCCCGCCAGCCCGGCGGAACGCATGCAATTTAATACAATGTCACAACTTAATAAATTTAAAAGGTATACGATCACTTCGGCATTGCCTTATGCTAATGGACCGCTACATATTGGTCATTTGGCTGGTGCTTATTTGCCCGCAGATATTTTTGTACGATATCTGCGCCTGAAAAAGAAGGATGTGGTATACATATGCGGCTCGGACGAGCATGGCGCTGCCATTACCATAAAAGCCAAAAAAGAAGGAACTACACCACAGGCCATTATAGATAAATATCATGCTCAGATCAAACAGAGTTTTGAGGAGTTCGGCATTTCGTTCGACATTTATCATCGTACCTCATCGCCAATTCATCATGATCTGTCAAAAGAGTTTTTTCTGAATCTTTATGAAAAAGGGGAATTCGTAGAAAAATACTCTGAGCAATATTTTGATGAGGACTTTCAGCAGTTCCTGGCAGATCGTTATATTATAGGCACCTGCCCCAATTGCAGCAACCCTAACGCATATGGTGATCAGTGCGAAAATTGTGGGACCTCACTTAACCCGACTGACCTGATCAACCCGATATCGACGCTTAGTGGTAAGCCACCGGTGTTAAAGCCAACTAAACACTGGTATTTGCCACTGGATAAATACCAGCCGTGGCTGGAAAAATGGATCGATACCAAAGAGGACGAGTGGAAAGTAAACGTGTTTGGTCAGTGTAAATCATGGCTTAAATCAGGGCTGCAACCACGTTCCATGACCCGCGATTTAGATTGGGGGATTGATGTGCCATTGGAAGAAGCCAAAGGAAAAAAATTATACGTGTGGATGGATGCGCCTATCGGTTATATCTCTGCCACAAAACAATGGGCTATTGACCACGGTAAAGACTGGAAACTATACTGGAAAAAACAAGACAGGCAAGAGGATGAAACCTGCCTGATCCACTTTATAGGTAAGGATAACATCGTTTTCCATTGCATTATTTTCCCGGCTATTTTAAGGGCGCATGGCGAATATGTTTTGCCCCAGAATGTGCCAGCCAACGAGTTTTTGAACCTGGAAGGCGATAAGCTTTCTACCTCGCGTAACCACGCCGTTTGGCTGCATGAGTATTTGGAAGAATTTCCCGGCAAACAGGATGAATTACGTTATGTGCTGACCTCAATTCTGCCTGAAACAAGCGATAGCGAGTTTACCTGGAAAGATTACCAGGCACGTGTGAATAATGAACTCGTAGCCATCCTCGGAAATTTTGTGAATCGGGTGATGATATTGATGCACAAGTTTTTTGATGGTAAGATTGAAAGCGCCGGTGGAGCAGTAACTCTTAAGGACGAAGGCATTAAAACCGAACTTGGTCGTTTCTATGACGAACTTGAACGCAGCCTGGAGACTTACAAATTCCGCCAGGGCCTACAAACGGTAATGGACATAGCCCGCCTAGGTAACCGTTACCTGACTGAAAAGGAACCATGGAAGACAATTAAAACCGACCCGGATGATGCTAAGCTTGCCTTGCATAATTGTTTGGTGCTGATCGGTCGCCTGGCGGCCTGTTTGCAGCCGTTCTTACCTACCACTGCCAAGAGGATATTAACTATGCTTAACTGGCCATCAGAGCGGATCGGTTTTGAAGAGGAGGTTGTATTTAAAAATGGCCATCAATTAAATGAGGCAGCCTTGTTGTTTGAAAAGGTAGAAGATGCTACTATAGAAGCACAGATAGAAAAGCTGAACGCTAAAAAGCAAACAGCGGCACCGGCGCAATCTGCGCAGGTACAACCTGCTAAGGCCAATATCAACTATGAAGCCTTTGCAACAATGGATATTCGCGTTGGAACCATTTTAACAGCCGAAAAGGTAGCCAAAACAAAAAAATTACTTAAGCTGACCATTGATACAGGCATTGACCAACGAACAGTAGTTTCAGGTTTGGCTGAACAATATGAGCCTGAAGCAATTATTGGCCGCAAAGTGAGCATATTGGTAAACCTTGAGCCACGTGAGATAAAAGGCATACTTTCTCAGGGGATGATTTTGATGGCTGAAGACAATGAAGGCAAGCTAAGCTTCGTATCAACAGCAGATGATCTTCACAGTGGTTCGGTGATAAGATAAATGTGTAGTTGTGCGAATATGCGGATGTGCAAATGTTTTTGACGAACTCATCTATAATTTGCACATTTGCATGTTTTTATAACATATAGAAAGTCCAGATCGGGAATTCTTTACGACAAACGGGCAAATCCGAAATCGTAAACCCGAAATGGGAAATGGCCTCGTAGTTCAATGGATAGAATAGAAGTTTCCTAAACTTTAGATATGGGTTCGATTCCCGTCGGGGCTACTTTTTAAAATAGAAAGTCTTAAGTCGAAAGTCTTGAGACTTTCTTGTTTTTGGTGGTTGATCTGACAGCAACATCGTTTTCATAAGCTGACATTTAATAAACGGTGTAGATTGTACTAATTGTTAATTTTGCAATAGATAAAAATTAAAAATGTCTATATCCACCGAAAACGATAAAATTGGCATGCAGCAAGCAAGTGACGCGGTAGCCATTACGCTTAGAAAGATGCGGGAGTATGCTAAGCCGGGTATCTCTACCAAGGAACTTGACGAATATGGCGGCCAATTGCTGGCACAGTTAGGCGCACGCTCTGCGCCTAAGTTGACCTACGAATTCCCCGGATATACTTGCATAAGCGTTAATGAGGAAGCAGCGCACGGCATTCCATCGGCTGATAAGATCCTTCAAGAAGGTGACCTGATAAATATCGACGTATCAGCAGAACTGAATGGCTATTGGGCCGATAATGGCGGCTCCTTTGTGTTAGGAGAAGATATCTACGGTCATGGCAAACTGGTAGAAGCATCGAAAGAGATATTAAAGAAAGCCATCGGCAACGTAAAAGGCGGGATCAGGATATCGGAGATAGGTAAGTTGATCGAGACTGAAGCGAAAAAAGCTGGCTATACGGTAATAAAAAACCTAACCGGGCATGGTGTTGGCCGCAGCCTGCACGAGGAGCCGCATGAGATTGCCAACTACTGCGACAGGTTTAACACTGCGCGTTTTAAAAAGAATTCAGTGGTAGCCATAGAAACATTTATCTCAACAAGGTCGACCATTGCTGAAACTCAGGCAGATGGCTGGACACTAAAAGGTAACAAGGGCGGTTTTGTTGCGCAGCACGAACACACCATTATGGTTACCGGTGGTGAGCCGGTGATATTTACAGCGCAGAATGGTATTTGGGATTGATTATTCTTCTAAAAGTCATAAGTAGCGTATCGGCTACTCATAAAAAAAAACCTTTAGCTAAAAAAGCTGGAGGTTTTCTTTTTGTACGGTGGACGCTATCTAGGTTTTAACTTAAGTGAAAAACTGCCAGCATTTTGGCGACTAGATTTGCTTCAAAAAAATAGAATATTATGAACTCATCAATTGAACCAATAAGCACAACAGGATCAGCAACCACTCTTCAAACTGCCAAATCTCTGCGCAGTCTATACTTTGCACGCGCAGCATTTTCTGTCATTTGGGTTATCCTAATTTCGGTTTTCGTCAAGACCAATAATAATATCGCTGAAATCCTTTTTATTATCTATCCGGCCTGGGATGTATTTGCCACCTATTTAGACGTTAAGGCTAATCCGTCACAAGTATCAAAAAAACCGCAATACATAAATGGTGTTATTGGAATTGTCACAACCATTGGCGTAGCGCTGGCTTTACAAAAGGGAGTTTCTGTAGCCCTAATGGTTTTCGGCGCTTGGGCTATTATCACCGGCCTTATACAACTTATACTTGGTCTGCGCCGCCGGAAAGAACTGGGAGGGCAATGGCCGATGATCATTAGTGGCGGTCAATCTATGCTGGCGGGAATTGCATTCATTGCTATGGCAAAGTCGCCATCAATGGGAATCAACAGCCTGGCTGGATACTCGGCATTTGGCGCTTTCTACTTTCTGATCGCCGCTATCAGGTTGTCAAAAACTAAAAAAAGCCTTGAAAGGGCTATCTAATCTTTTTTTATACTTGCTAAAAGTAAAAGCTTGATGCTATGGGTGAATATGATGAAATACTCAAAACGTATCTGACAAATTTTGCCGCGTTAACGGAAAACGATTTTAATGCTGCCAGACCTTTCTGGAAACCCCGTAAAATTAAAAAAGGCGATTTTTTCAATATGCAGTACGTCGTTTGTAACGATCTGGGATTAGTGGTAAAGGGAATTTTTCGGATTTATTACAGCAATCCTGATACGGGTGAGGAAACGAACATTTTTTTCTTTTCTGAAAATCAGTTTATCGTCTCATTCCGAAGTTTCATTACCCGCAACGCATGCCATTATTTCATTCAAGCGATGGAGGATTGCGAATTAGTCTATATCACTTATCATGATCTCATTAGTTTATACCAAACGCATCCAAACTGGGCTAAATTTGGCCGGTTGTTGGCAGAATTGTTCTTCACCTATTCACAGACCCGGGCTGAGGAACTATTGCTTTTCACACACGAGCAAAGATATATCAGGCTTCTGGATGAGCACCCTAATATCGTTAATCGTATTCCTGCATATCATATTTCTTCTTACCTGGGAATTAAGAATCCATCTTTGAGCCGAATCAGGAAAAGAATTCAACGGTAACTGTTGTGGCTGGTGATAGTATCTTTTCAATGGCCCCTCTCCATTTGCTTGATGGTGGCCATTTTGCGGTGATGACCGACTGGAAAAGCGCCAACTGCCTTTGATTTGTTTGTTAAAAGACGTATTCTTGACTAAACGAAAACCATTTGATCATGAAAAAAGTAACCGGCCTCGGTGGCGTGTTTTTTAAATGTAATGACCCTAAAGGCATGAATGATTGGTATGCAAAAAATCTCGGATTGCCTACCGGCCAGTATGGTACGACGTTTGAGTGGCGGGAGAAGGATGATCCTGAACAAATTGGTGTTACAGCGTGGAACACCTTTCCGTCGACTACGAAATATTTTGATCCTTCAAAAAAGGAGTTCATGATCAATTACCGGGTGGCCGACCTGGAAGCATTGGTAGAACAATTAAAAAAGGATGGTGTGACTATCATTGACGAGATTGCGACTTATGATTACGGTAAGTTTGTGCATATCCTCGACCCGGAGGGCAACGCCATAGAACTTTGGGAACCGGCCTAGAATTAAATTAATTCGTGATGCCGGTTGGTGTTAACTTTAATATGTAAACCTATTTCAGGACAAGACACGATATATAACGGAGTTAACAATAGTTAACACCCGCGATAGTTAAGTAATATTCTCTTTAGTTAATTTTAGTAACCAACTTATTTGTGACACCTGTTTTGCCAGTATATGGCATTTGAGAGCGAACGAAGCGCTTAAAATTTTGTTAATTGCAGTATGAAAGCATTTTTGGGAATGGGCCTGTTGGGCTCAAATTTCGTAAAAGCCATGCGTAAAAAGGGCGATGACGTGCAGGTTTGGAACCGTACAGCATCGCGTGCACAGGCATTGGAATCAGAAGGAGCTAAAGCGTTTGAAAATGTAACAGACGCAGTAAATGGCGCTGATGTCGTCCATGTTACTTTAAGAGATGATGAAAGCGTGGACGAAGCATTGAAAAATGCAGAGGCCGGGTTAAAACCGGGCGCATTAATTATCGATCATACCACAACCTCGGTTGAGGGTGCGATAGCTCGTACCAAAGCATGGAAAGCAAAAGGGTTTACCTACTTGCACGCACCTGTGTTTATGGGTCCGTCAAATGCTTTGGAAAGTACCGGCTATATGCTGGTTTCCGGTGACCAGGATATTATTAAAAACGCAGAACCTGAATTAAGCAAAATGACCGGCAAACTCCTCAACCTGGGCGCTACTGAAGGCAAAGCTGCGGGTATGAAATTGGCCGGGAACTTGTTTTTACAGGTGATGACTGTGGGTATTTCTGATATGCTGGCATTAGCCAAAGGACTTGGAATTAGCGGAGACGAAGTTCAGGGTTTGTTTAGCGAATGGAACCCTGCTGCAGCGATGCCTGCACGCCTGAAACGGATATTAAGCGGTAATTTTGAGCAGCCATCATGGGAACTGGTCATGGCAAGGAAGGATTCAGGGTTGATGATAGCAGAAGCAGAAAGACATAACGCCCACCTCGCTGCTATCCCTGCCATTGCAGCTGAGATGGATAAATGGATAGAAAAAGGCTATGGAAGCCAGGACTGGAGCGTTATTGCCAGGGACAATATTTAAGGGCAAGAGTGGACGAGGCATGACGTTTAGTGTTTTCACCTCGCGCCATGCGTCACTCGCACTGCGTAGTGACATTGTTTTTTTAACTCGTTCACTAAAATCATTCTGATATATTTGGGCCTTGCAATAACCCAATGAACCAAAGCCATACCACAAATCCCGTACGTCGAATCCTTATTGCCAGCCTGATCGGTACAACCATCGAGTATTTCGATTTTTACATCTATGCTACTGCGGCAGTGCTGGTATTTCCTAAGCTTTTTTTTCCGGCTGCCAACCCGACGTCGTCCACTTTGCAATCACTGGCGACATTCGCTTTAGCATTTTTCGCGCGACCATTAGGTGCAGCGCTATTTGGCCATTTCGGCGATCGTAAGGGGCGTAAAGCTACATTAGTAGCCGCATTAATGACAATGGGACCTTCAACCGTTGCTATAGGGCTATTGCCTGGTTATCAGACCATCGGTATTATGGCTCCAGCGCTTTTGTGTTTATTCCGTTTTGGGCAAGGCTTGGGGCTTGGCGGCGAGTGGGGCGGTGCCGTCCTGCTGGCTACCGAGAACGCCCCGGAAGGCAAAAAAGCATGGTATGGCATGTTCCCACAGTTGGGAGCGCCTATAGGTTTCTTATTGTCAAGTGGAACCTTCCTCTTTTTAAGTAAAGCATTAAACGATCAACAGTTTTTGAGCTTTGGTTGGCGCATTCCTTTTGTTGCGAGCGCTTTGCTGGTTTTTGTGGGGTTATATGTGCGTTTGAAAATAACCGAGACACCTGATTTCGTAAATGTAATCGAAAAAAATGAGCGAGTAGAGGTGCCATTTGCCGATGTGTTTGTAAAACATACCAAAACTATCATTTTAGGTACGTTCGCTGCCGTTACTAATTTCCTGTTGTTCTATCTAATGACGGTGTTTACTTTGAGTTGGGGTACGTCCGCTTTGCATTATTCCAGGACGAGTTTCCTGGTGGCTCAAATGATATCGGTAGTTGCTTTCGGTATTGGTATACCCATATCTTCAGTTCTGGCCGATCGTTACGGCCGCGCTAAAATGCTTATTGTATCGACCGCATTCATCTTTATGTTCGGTCTGGGGTTCTCGCCTTTGTTCAGTACCGGCAGTTGGGCGATTACGGTAGGTTTCCTGGTGTTGGGCATGTTCCTGATGGGGCTAACTTATGGCCCGCTTGGTACTGCATTGGCGGGTATTTTCCCAGCGGCTGTTCGATATACAGGTGCATCGTTAGCATTCACTTTAGCCGGAATATTGGGTGCGTCACTCACTCCAGCGATAGCTACTAAATTGGCTACGCTTTACGGCCTCAATTATGTAGGCTACTATTTATCATTTGCTGCCGCAGTCACTTTCCTGGCATTGGTTGCTGCGCGGTCGTCAATGAAAGAATAACAATCAGCCCTTTTGTCTTTTCCGGTTTAGATAGTTACGTACGGGCGTGTCGTAAAATACCATTACCAAATAAGCAAATGTTGACAATATGATCAATCCTACTGTGATGATAAGCGTAAGCTGACCCGTTCCCGGTTTGTGAGTTGCGTAGTAATTGCCAAACATCCACATCACGGCATAATGCGTCATGTATAACGGATAGGATAATTTTCCGGAAAGTACACAGAACCTCTTCAAGCCAGGGGCTAACGCCGCACCAGCTCCCATTGCTACCAACAGCGGAAAATAAAGTATCACCACCAAAGGCTCACTTAGTGGGTTCCAGTTATTCGAAAAGGGCATTAGGAACGCCAACACAAGTAAAACAGACAAGCCGATAAAGCTCAGTTTATTTTTGATGGTCAGATTAAGCCGGTAAACCAGCATCCCGGCTAAAAACGAATAAGATACACGGGCGCAGCCGTCCCAAAAATTTCCTTTTCCCCAACCACCCATTAAGTTACCGGAACTATGTGCGACATAGAATACAAAGCCAGCGGAAATGATAGTCAATACGATCAATATGGATTTGCGGAGACGGCAAAGAACAAGCGCATAAAATATATTAGCAACATATTCCCAAAACAGCGACCAGGCCGGCGCATTAAAACTGAACTGGTTAAACGCCCTATCAGCCACCACAGGAAATGGAATAAGAAGCAATGACAGAACAAAAACCAGTATAATTCTCGCTGCGCTATACAATTCCAGGTGCCCCCCAAACGGATCAAACAGAAAAGCCAGCAGGCCCAGTATAGAACCAAATATGACCAATGGATGCAGGCGTATCAGCCTCGATTTAAAGAATTCCAGCATGCCCATTTTTTCAATACGGTCATCATAAGCATAAGCAATAACAAAACCAGAGAGGCAAAAAAAGAAGTCGACTGCCAGGAAGCCGTGACCGATAAAGTTTTTACTGTAGTCGGAATAAGCGATCTCCATAAAATGAAAGGTAACCACGGCAAGGGCCGCTATTCCGCGTAATCCGTCAAGAATTTCAAAGTGCTGTTTGGTTTTTAAAATGCCGGTATCCAATTTTCCCACGGGGCGCAAAATAGGAATTTTAATCGTTACCGAAAGGCCAACAGGGCCAGGTGCTTGCGTTCATGTGTTCACGTTCACAACGCCGTGAACGCTCGTGAACAAGATGAACACGCTGATTATTAATATATTGCAGTTCAGGGTGGTGTGAAAATGGTTAATGTCACAGGCTGCTCACTAGTTGGAATAGTAAGTTAAGACCCTGCAAAAATTCCGTTACAATTAAACGTAAAAAATGTAACTAATTGCCTGAAAATTTGTTATATTAGATAGTGAAACCATTGATGGTTTCTGTCAATCAGTAAACCTTAAAATTAAGAGGAATGTTGAAACCTGGTTAGGATGACTAAACGGGTCTGTAAGCATTATAGTTAAATTAATTAGGGTAAGTAGCCGGGCGCGAGGTCGGGCTACTTATCATTTTTATAAGGCGGTGCTAAACTGTATAGCGTCTTACTTTACGCTTTCTTTACAAACTCGGATTTAAGCGCCATTGCGCCGAACCCGTCAATCTTGCAATCGATATTATGGTCGCTGTCTACCAGGCGGATGTTTTTGACTTTAGTTCCGGCCTTAATGCTTTGGGATGAACCTTTTACAGGGAGGTTTTTTATAACAACCACCGAATCTCCATCTTGTAAGATATTGCCATTGGCGTCTTTTACAATAAACTGATCGTTGGTAGTAGTATTTTCTTCTTCGGGACTCCACTCGTGGCCACATTCCGGGCAGACAAGCAGGTTGTCCATTTCATACGTATAGGTGGATTTGCACTGTGGGCAAGGGGATAGCTCTGTCATATCAAATTTTTGACAAAGTTAAGATTATCGCCCGCATTAGATATATGGATCCGGTAGCGATGTTTCAGACTACCTCACTTTAATTTTTCAGGCTGCGAATATGCTGATTCTTTTGACGGCCTCGTTAAGGGCGGATATCTCAAAAGGTTTTTCTAAATAACCATCTGCGCAACTCGCCGCTGCAAGCTGAGGCAACTGTTCATCCCCCGACATCATTAACACAGGTATGTTCCGGGTTTCATCCGTTGCTTTTAATTCCTGGCATAACTGGCCGCCAGATTTATTCTCAACGTGGTAATCTAATACAATGATGTCAGGATTGATTTTAGCAACCGCTTCGACAGAAATAACATCAGGGACGGCAATCACAACGAAGTTCAAATGCTTAAAATAATATTCCAGTAATTCTAGCAGCTCCGGCTCGTCATCAATAAGTAAAACAGTCTTCATAATTAGTTAGGATTAGTGGCTTAACAACTGTCCTCTAAAAAAGTTTCAGATTTGATTATTTTTATTAATCTTAAGCTAACAATCTAATAATTAACAAATTAAATAATTGGTTTACATCGTAGCACTTTTTAGAGAAAACCCTGATGCTACTAACTGATTATGCATCGTGTACCTTTTCAAACGCATACTTATCCTTCACGAAAAAACGTAAATAGCGACCTTTTACCCTCGAGGCTTTTAATTCCTTATACACCGTTTCAGGAACATCCCGGTACACATAAGTTTGCCCGGAAACATAGGCGATTTTCAAAGTCCTTGTTTCCGGGTCATACTCCATTGTGCTGATCACGGTTGAGGGCATGCTTAGCCTGATTTCTTTTGCTCTTTAGCAAAGTGCTCACGTGCCTGTTTCAAGCCGGTAGCTATGGCTTCGCCTTCATTGCCGGTGCTTTCTAATACCTTGTTGGCAATCTCGGTTGCCAGGTCTCGTATTTTCCTGGGCTGATTTTTATAAGATGGCGGATAATCGCCGTTGTGCCATGGCATAATAGCCCCCTTTGTTAATGTTATTGATATTTTAACAAATGATACAGGGTCGGGTTTGGAAAAAATGAGTCAGACAAATTAGCTCTGCCCACTGCCAACTTAAAAAGCTACCATAAAAACAAAGGCAGCAACCACACCGGCGAAACATAGTACGGATCGTAATATGGCCGGTAATACTCGACGGTTTCTTCTTCTACAACCGTTTCGTTGCCATTACCGGTATTATTATTTTGCTCTTTTTCCTTTTCTTCTTCAAGCAATTTGATCATCAGTTCAGAACCCTGGCTGATCATGTCGAGCATGGCATCTTCGCCAACCTCATCGGGTTTTATGGCAGTATTGCAGATGTCCTCAATTTCTTTCCATGAATTGTCTGAAACCAGGTCCATTTGCCAACCGGCCGAGGTGGTGTCAAAACGATTTTCATTAATGAAGGACATAAAAACAATCTCGGCCGGATCAATCTTCTTAAATATGGCCACAGCTATTCGCAGGTCGTCAAAACGCCCGTCATTTATAAAATCGGCCCAGGCATCATCGCTGTCAAAATCAAAATATCTGTCGAAAGCAAACTCACCTTTTTCAAGGTCGACATAAGAAAAAATATCATACACTTTCAAGTATTCGGTATAGCGTTTCATAAAAACGTTATATGCATCCTGCCCTTTAGCGGTTACCTGGTAATTAGCGCCCGAAGTTTGGACATAACCTTTTGACATGAGGTCAATAAATAAAGGCTCCAGCACCTTGTCGTCCCCGTTGTCAATGGTTTTAAAGGTGTGACTGCTATTGATCATTTCGTCCAAAAGAATGATCGCCTTAAAGGTCTTTTTATTATCGTCTGTTATAAACATGAGTTGTTTTAATACGGGTTTTGTAAAATATACCACGTCATGCTGTCCGCTGGCTAGCGGATCAGCACCCCATCAGAAAGGTATACGATAGACAAGTCTGCTACCTGCAAATCGCCCACCAAGCTAGCGTGAATATCCAGTGAAGTGCCGATCCGCTAGCCAGCGGACGGCATGACGTTTTTAAGATTTAAAAATTTAATTCAACAACTTCGTACGCTTAGCCTTAATCGCTTCCAATGCGTTAGTAGCTGATCCCTGTCCCAGCGCTTTGTTGATCTCCTGCTCGGTTGATAGTGTCGAATCCTCTATTTGTGCATAGGCAGCCGCACGGTATTCCTGGGCCGATGCTTTCTGGTCCATCCGGTCTAAAGTGGCCATTAGTCCATCTGTATCTACGCTGGATAGCGTCTTGCTTATTTTTTCTGATACTTCGGCAGTTTTGGTACGGGCGCTGATCATTTGTGCGCGGCTTTCTGTTTCGGCAATCTGGTCTTTTATTTGTTTGATCTTCAGATCCATCACATTTACTGCGCTTTCTTCTTTTTCGGCCATTTTTGCAAACTGATCTGCTTCAGCTGTGGCCGACTGGTATGCCTCGGCTGCTTTGTTTGCCAGGTCGGTTCCCTTAGCTTCGTCCAATTGCTTGGTTTCTACGCGGTCCAATAATTCATTGGCCTTCTTTTCCCATTCGGCTGCTTTTTCACGGGCACTTTGTTCGCTTGCGCGGTGTTGCAGGGCAATAGCTTTAATTTCAGCTTCGCCCTGTATAGCCTGCTGATAGTTAGATCTTAATTCACGCAGGATCTGATCGGCCATTTTAGCCGGGTCTTCTAAATGATCTATTGCGGCATTTGCCTCAGCTTTGCCGATACGGAATAATCTGTCGAATATGCTCATTGTATTGATTTTTAAATTTGTTAACGAATTGAATGAATTGTAAAAATTATCTTCTGCGACCGAAACCACCGCGACTACGGCCAAAACCGGATGATCTGTGATAACTGCTGCCTGAATGCCCAAAACCTCCGCTGCGCACCGTGCTGCCCGAACTACGGGTACCGAATGATCTTTGTGAGCGAGTTGGCGAACTTAAACTGCTGCGGTAACTCCTGGACGACATAGCCGAAGAGGTAGTCGGCCTGAAATTAGTTACCGTACGAACCCGGGTATAATATGACGGATAATATCCGTAATGATACATCGGCATATAATAAGGGTGCGGGCGCAAAAAGTAGCTCAGCAACAGGAAATCGGTGAATGTGAAGGATGAATGATAATAATTATTATACCCCGCATAAGCAGGATTACCATACACATTCAGGTTGGCTGTATTATTGGCCTGGTCGGGTTGAATATGTATCCGGGCTACGGTTACCGAGTCGGCGTCGCTCACATCATCCACTACATTCAACTGGTTTTGGCCCGGTTCTTCCACTTTCAGGTAGTCAATGTTTCCGTCTTTATCCAGGTCGAGATTATTGATATGGCTGTTGGGGTTGTTTATGGCTTTTTCAAGCGTCTGCGGATCAGTACTGGTTTTTACCAGCTGGGCCAGCTTGTTCACATCAAAACCTGCAGGGGCGCTGCTTTGTATGGTCACGTTATTTTGTTGCGGCGGGTTCTGCGAACAGCTTGCAGCAACAACCATTAAACCAAGGCCTATTAATATTTTTTTCATGATGATTTTTATTGATTTTGTTATAAAGGGGCTATGACTGTTTCAGGATGCGGCCCCCATTTTTGTAGTTGTATTTTTTGCATTTGGACTATCATCCAAATCTGATGTTACAAAATAACTGGTGATTTTTTGATTACAACGACGATTTTAAAATTCCCCTCTTGAGAGCTCCCGTGTACCCACATATCCGTTAGGAAAAATCGCTCCGTTAGAAGCTAAATGTTGGTAGAAATAAAATAATTGACATAGCTTTTTGCTCCGTAAGTGCAATACACCGATATGCATTTTGGATAAACATGGTGAAAAATGTGTGCATCTACGGAGTAAAAATGGGTATTGTATCTCTTTTCTACCGACATGTTGCCCCGGTGGGGCAGGTCATTAAGGTGTCTTGGTACACTTTAGCTTTTGAGAGGGGCGGAGGCATGTTTCTACGCCATGCTTATTTACAACCGAAATCTTTATTCAAATCTCAAAACCAGCCAGCTCATTACCTTGTTGTTACATAAGAAGCCTAAATCTTGAAAGGAGTAAAAATGGGAAAGATAGTGGTGGTTAATGATGATTCGAAAGAAGCATTGCAGGCGGCCAAATATGCCTTCCAACTGGCATGTTTCTATAATAAGGACATTGTATTGGCAAATATGGTCTCTGCTGAACGGTCGGTGTTAAACCGGGTTGCTCGTTCTAAAGCGGTTCCTGCCGGTTTTGAGATTGTTTTAAATGATGATGAAAACACGGAAACCGTTGGCGACCATCTGAATTGCCTGAAGCCGGAAACCGGTTTTCATCCCGGTATCAACAACTTGGACGCTTCGGGTTTCGGGGAACGGGAGATGATTAATTATATCAATTTCCATAAACCATGTCTGGTCATCCATGGAGTAACAGCTAATGTTGAAAGCCGGAATAGTGACAAGCGGATCAACATGAAGTCGGTTCTAAACCGGATACAGTGCCCTATCCTGCTTGTCCCTGAATCAGCGCCGGTCAAAAAAATCGATAGAATAGTATACTTGGCCGATTTGAGATATGCGCAGACACCGGTTATCAATTACCTTGCAAAATGGCGCGTTGAAGGTGAAAGCGTGATTGTAGCCCATATCTGTAAAAATGGTTTGTCGGAACTGGACAAATCCTATGCAGACCATCTCTTCAACAAAGAGCTGATCAGGAGGGTGGTTTGTAAAAATTTGTTCTTTTCGAACCTCTGTGCGAAGAACTTTTCTGATACGCTTGACGAAGTCATCAACGGAATGGAAGCGGATATGCTGGTATGTTTAAATCACAGCTATCATTTTACCCAGATCTTCGGCAGCTTAGCCGAATTAAAAATCCCCGACTATATCGCACTTCCTGTGCTGGTATTTCCGGCGTGATTACGATGAACGGCCTGTGGGGTGAAGAATACGCTAGCCAGCGGAATGCTATATAAAGCGAAGATGTAAGTTAGTCTGCTGGTCTGAACTGGAGTTTTTCACGAGTTGTTTATTTTTTTTACTGTGTTCAAGAGGGCTACGTCGTTTCCGGAAATTTAGACAGAATTCATCTAACTGGTTTAAGGTAAAGGCCTGCTTTTGCATAAATTTCAGGATTCTCTATTAGGAATATTAGCTCCCTTGATCAGTAGCCAAAAACCAAGAGCAATTTCATCGATAACGATGGGCCCGAAACAGGCAGGTATAATTGTTTGCTCCAGGTTAGGAAAAATAATGATAGTGAATTGACTGATCAACAATAGCAAAGAAGAAAATATGCCCCAAACAGCCAATAATTGGGGTATATATCCTGACTTGAATAGTAAATAATTAAAGATTGTTGATCCAAAACCTAAAAATATCGCAACAACAGTAAAAGTTGAAGCATAGGTAGAATGCATTACCGACAATGCTTGTAATTGTATTGAATCGAATGCTTTCAAATGATTAGCATCACTCACAAACTGCATAGCCACAAAATAATTTATAATAGCAACGCAGGCAATAGTTGTCTCCACTATTCTGAAGAATACTGCAAGAATGGCAAGATTTCTGCTTACGGGTTTGAGTAAAACATACAGAGCCCATATAAGTACCACATCAATAGCAAAGGTGATTATATTGTTGGCAATGCCGATACGGTATAGCCGTTCATTGGCCCAAATATTACTGGCTGTTTTTGCTGCATTGCCGCTTGCAATAAGGGAAGAGGGAAAGTGAACATAAAATTCAGCGAAAAGCCCGGTAACCATGGCAACCAGGTAGGAGAGCCCTGCGAGTCTTGCTGCTTTTAACTGAGATGCAATACTGGTTTGATTTACCATTTTATAATTTACATAGCCGTAACTCCTAAATATACGCAATAATCTTTTAGATACGGGGATAGGAAATCCACCACGTTATTCTCCCCTTAAACTTGCGCCAGGATAAGAAACTGCAAACTGCCAACTCAGAACTGCCAACTGTCCTACTTCCACCCCTCATACCCCAAAAACTTAATCAACTCCGGATTATCAACTGATAACACCGGCATCCACAGACCAAGCGGTTCGCGCGTCCACCAAAGGTGTTGTGGGTTGCCGGGTTCGGCAAATTTGTAGCGGTATATAGTTGCGCGGATAAAGCGCGGCGGCTTGCCGGGGAAGGGGTTTTCGGCGAACAGATCTACGACCGCCGGGTCATTATGCAGCAGTTTCCAAACCAGGTTGTAGGTCCAGGGATATTGATCAGCTGAAGACATAGAGGCGAACCACATCTGCCAGTCCAAATGCGGCTGATAGGGCGCTATTTGCGGCGGCTGCTTATCTAGTCGAACGGGCAACCCTTTGTAGATGTAGGGTTTCCAAACTGCTTTATTGTTAGTGGTATCATCCATTGTCCCCTCAAATACCACGTTCAGGCGTTCCTGGCCCACGCTGCCGAATGCACCATAGGTGTTCACCAGGTCGAAGGGGTCATAAGAGGTATTCATGATCTGCTCGGAAGATATTAGATTAAATGTTGGCTGAAGGCTCAGTAGCGCAACCAGTCCGGCTATGATATAGGATGTGGTCAGCATCAGTTTAGATTCCTCTGCGCCATCGGCTGCTGCCTGTGCTTTGCGGACCAGCGCCCCTGGTAACAGCTTCGCCCAAAAACCATCATCAAAACAAGCCAGCGCGGGGATAATGGTAAGCCAGTTTAAGAAGGATAGATTGCCGCTGAGAACGATGCTCAGCTGAAATAACACAATAACGGAACCTGCGATATGGCGACCTATTCGCGGCCAGAACACAAACCAGGGCGCAATCAGTTCGCCAATCCAGTTGAACCATACGCCGACCTTCAGCCAGAAATGCGGCAAAAAATGGAACCACCGGCTCAGCGGACCTGGTATTGGCTGCGTTTCAAAATGGTGAAACAAAACGGTGCCGCTTCGCCAGGCTTTGTCGCCCCGGAATTTGATCAATCCAGAGCCCACCATAATGCGAAATATCAACCAGCGAAATAAAACGATAATGGCGATAGGCGGCGGTCGCTTTGGGAAGGGCCGCATATCTATTAAAGGGCACAGAAAGATCGCCAGGAAACCCGTTTCCGTCAACTGTATTTCCCAGCCGTAGCCATACCAATCCTGCCCAACATGGACGATGGACATATATAAAAACCAGATCACCCCAAGCATGGGTGCATTGGCGTACCCTGCAACCACTACACATGAGAGTATAAACCCTATCCAGGCTACCGTCAGCAATGCCCCATCCGAATGCCATAACCAAAAGACCGACGGCAGCCGCACAAAGCCCGCAAGGTCTGAACCCAATGAATGACTTACAAGATTCAGATAATTCCCAAGCGGAAGCAAACCATTGCTGCCGATTAACGGAACCAGCTGATTAATAGCTGCCAGGAACGCGACGACATACACCATACCCAGTAGCCGCAGGATCATAAACCGGGTAAGCCAATAGGTGGGCGGGTTATCCTGCGCGAGTGTGATTGGCGGAATGGTCAAAGTGTCTGGAAGCATCGCATTCTTTCATTAAATTTAATAAAACAAATTTTACAACCTTTTGGTGTTTCAAATGTTTAGTATATTTGATTACCAATTCATTAAATCAAATTCGATGGGGCTTCCTGATAGCTTCACCATAACCTTAAAAAAAATTACCGCAATGAAAAATTTACTCTTATCATTCGCCATTATGCTTACTGTTGGTATAGGAATGGCATTTACCGGAAACGGTACAGAACACCTGAAGGGCTATATCAGTGATTCGCACTGCGCGGAAAGTAAATCGGATATGGGCTCACAGGAAGCGCGTATTAAATGCGTCAACAAATGCATAAAAGGCGGTGCCGAGGCTGTACTGGTATCGGGCGACAAGGTGTATAAAATTTCAAACCAGAAAGCTGTAAAAAAATATGCAGGAAAAGATGTAGAAGTAGATGCTAATGTGAACAACGATACCATCGAAGTTACCAAAATAACTGCAGCCAAATAAAGAGATCAAAACCTAAAACGGGGCCCGGGATTAAAGTCTGCGGGCTCTTTTTATTTTTAATTGCGGCAGACCGAAAAATTCAAATTAGTTAGTAGTTTTAAAAATTATAAACCAACCTATAAACATGAAAAGACTTCCACCATTCGTCCGCCTGTTGGTGCAGGCACAATTGATTTTAAGCTTGCTAGCTTTCAATTCTCTTAAATTGTCGGCACAAGCTACCATGGCAAAAGACCCCGATGTGATAGGCCGCTGGGACTTGAACCTGGAGAAAGAGGGTAAAACACTACCATCATGGTTAGAGGTGCAGAAATCGGGCACCCATACACTGATCGGACGTTTTGTATATGCTTTCGGCAGTGCGCGGCCAATCTCAGAAGTAAAAGTAAACGGCACTAAATATAGCTTCTCCATCCCTCCGCAATGGGAGCCCGGGAACAGGAACATGGACTTTGAGTTTGAAGTGAACGGCGATGCTATAAAAGGCACGATGGTATATACCGATGGCCAGACTTATAATTTCAGTGGTGTGAGGGCACCTTTGATGGTTAGCACCAAAACACCAATCTGGGGTACGCCAATTAAAATATTTAACGGCAAGGACTTGAAAGGCTGGCATACGGATGGCAAAAATCAATGGGTGGTAGAGAATGGTATGCTACGCAGCAAACATTCTGGCGCCAACCTGATGACCGATAAAAGTTTTACAGATTTTAAGCTGCATATCGAGTTCCGTTATCAACAGGGCAGCAACAGCGGCGTTTACCTGCGTGGCCGTTATGAAACACAGATCATCGATACCAAAAGCGGTGAACCGGAGCCGATCAATAATCAATTCAGTTCTATCTATGGTTTCCTGCCGCCAAACGTAATGATGGCAAAAAATCCAAACGAGTGGCAAACGTATGATATCACACTGGTGGGCCGCATGGTAACCGTGGTAGCCAATGGAAGGATGGTAATTTGCAACCAGGTTATTCCGGGCATAACCGGCGGCGCTATTAACAGCAAAGAAGGCGAGCCTGGGCCTATACTATTACAAGGTGACCATGGTCCGATCGATTACAGGAATATTGTATTGACTCCGGCTAAATAGCGATTGAAGCAAATCGACTAAAATAAAGCCCCGAGGATAATTCAGGGCTTTATTTTTTTGTCATATATGAGCATTAACATTGAAATTTTGACAGTTTTTAACTGCAAATTTTTCACTCGAAATGAAAATTTTTCAGCCCAAAAATGGTTGTGATAATATTGGCATTTTACTTGTTAGATTTTGGGCGAGAATGCGAGATTCTCAAGTTTAATTAACAAATAAGTTCAATCATTAAATCTAATTAAGGAGGAAAACCTATGACATTGGTTAAATTTAGTCCCGAAAAAAAGAATAATTCATTAATGCCTGGCTTTAATGATATTTTCGAATCATTCTTCAACGACGCTTTTTTGTCTGACCGCATGACAACCCGTGTGCCGGCCGCCAACATCAGCGAAACACCTGATCACTTTCACATTGAGCTTGCCGCTCCGGGTCTCAAAAAAGAAGACTTTAAGCTGGATCTTGAGCAAAACGTTTTAACTATTTCCGTAGAACAGAGCCAGGAAAACAGTGGCGAGAACAAGAATTATAACAAACGTGAGTATAGCTATTCTTCGTTCGTACGTTCGTTCACGCTGCCTGACAGCGCCGACGACTCAGGCATTGAAGCAGAATACATAGATGGCATTCTCAAAATAAATATTGCAAAAAGGGAAGAAGCCAAAACCGTTCGCAGGCAAATAGAGGTTAAATAAACCTGATTTTCACATACTTTAATTGTTGAGGGCACTTATAATGCCTTAATACATTAATTGTTATGAAAATGAAAAGTAAGTATTACCTGATGCTGAGCCTGAAATATCCCGGCGGATATAAATATTTTGGTGAATATTACCTTGGTAAGGACAGCCAGTATGCTAATGAGATTTTTGACGGCCTGAAAGGACGAGGTGCGGTTTACGAAGACGCCCCGCTTCATATAGACATGATAGTAATGACAGGCGACTCAACAGAAACGGCCAAGACCGTCGGATGTACCCTTGATGAATTTGCTGCTAATTGCAAGTATATCGCAAAGGAGATTTTCAGGATAAACAATCTTGAACTATCGTAAATCTGCTCAGTTATATTGCTAAAGTCGAAGTCCCGGGCCGAAAGGTCTGGGGCTTTTTATTTGTGCGCCCGGCATGGGCGCAAACTATAGGGTGGAAGTCCCGAACGCGCCTTGATAGTGGGAAGCGTTAACCAAAGGCAAGGGTGT